>VFQS010000023.1_pt1 | contig 270255 bp, 209 predicted proteins | sample 3512361 | NCBI WGS metagenome assembly VFQS01 (sample SAMN10412375, study PRJNA504923) | tailings metagenome | isolation source: Relicate 1 Philex TSF3 active mining | place: Philippines
CCACGACCACCTCCTTCGTCGATCGCGCCTACGAAGGCAGCATCATCCCGCAGCTCTTCGACTACATCCGGATCCCCAACAAGTCGCCGTCGTTCGACGCCAACTGGGAGAAGGCCGGGCACATGGAACGTGCGGTCCAGCTGATCGTGGACTGGTGCAAGGCGCAGCCGATCGAGGGGCTCAAGGTTTCGGTGCACCGGTTGCCGGGGCGCACGCCGCTCGTGTTCATGGAAGCGCCGGGTGACGACAACGCCGACACGGTGTTGCTCTACGGGCATCTCGACAAGCAACCGGAGATGACGGGTTGGCTGCCGACGCTGGGGCCGTGGGAGCCGGTGCGCAAGGGCGACAAGCTCTACGGGCGCGGCGGCGCGGACGACGGCTATGCGGCGTTCGCTTCGTTGACGGCGCTGAGCCTGCTGCAAGAACAGCACAAGAAGCGCGCGCGCTGCGTCGTGATCATCGAGGCGTGCGAGGAGAGCGGCAGCTACGACCTCCCGTACTACATCGACGAGCTCAAGGAGCAGATCGGCACGCCGAGCCTCGTGATCGCGCTCGATTCGGGCTGCGGTAACTACGACCAACTGTGGTGCACGACGTCGCTGCGCGGCCTCGCGGGCGGCAATGTGCGCGTCGACGTGCTCGACGAAGGTGTGCACAGCGGCGACGCGAGCGGCATCGTCCCTTCGAGCTTCCGCATCCTGCGTTCGATGCTCTCGCGGCTCGAAGACGAAGCGACCGGCCGCATCCTGCCCAAGGAGTTCCACGCCAAGATCCCGGCCCAACGCATCGCGCAAGCGAAGGTCGCGGCCAAGGTGCTCGGCGACTCGCTGTGGCAGCGCTTCCCGTGGAGCAAGGGCACCAAGCCGATGGCGAAGGACCGCGCGCAACTGATCCTCAACCGCACGTGGGAGCCGTTCTTGGAGATCATCGGCCTCGACGGCGTGCCGGCGACCGACAAGGCGGGCAACGTGCTGCGGCCGTTCACGCAAGCGCGTCTGTCGCTGCGCGTGCCGCCGACGGGCGACGCGAAGAAGTGCGTCGCGGCGATGAAGGAAGCGCTGACCAAGAACCCGCCGTATGGCGCGAAGGTCACGTGGGACGGCGAGAAGGCTTCGCGCGGCTGGAACGCGCCGGAGCTGTCGCCGTGGCTCGAGCGCGCGTGCGAACGCGCGTCGCACGACTTCTACGGCAAGGGCTGCGTCTACATGGGCGAAGGCGGCACGATCCCGTTCATGGGCATGCTCGGCGAGAAGTTCCCCGAGGCGCAGTTCATGATCACGGGCGTGCTCGGCCCGCAGAGCAATGCGCACGGCCCCAACGAGTTCTTGCACCTGACGATGGCCAAACGCTTGACGTGCTGCGTCGCGCAGGTGATCGCCGATCACTACACGCGCAAGGAACTGCTCGCCAAGAAGGGCAGCCGCGGCGTGGTGAAGAAGGCGGCGAAGAAGCCGGTGGGGAAGGCTGTGGCGAAGGCTGGCAAGAAGCCGGCGAAGAAGGGGCGCTGAGGCGGGCTCCGGCGCTGCGCTGCGGCGCGGCGTCGGCGGCAGACCCCGCTCAGGCTCTGCGTGGTGGATGGCAGAGAAGGCGACGCGGCTGGCGCGGGCGATCGTCGTTCCTGGCATCGGCGTGCCGGCGTGTGACCCCGCTTGCCAAGAGTCCGGGCGCTCGTGGCGAGCCTTGAGCGGCGCCCGCGGCCTGCCGCGAGACCTGCTCGGGTGCGGTTGCCGCTGCTGCGCGTGTCGGAACTTGCCAGTGAGTGGTGCGCCTGTCGCTCAGCGGCGAGAGGGGCAGCGCCAGCGGTTTTTGATCCAAGACCGGCCGGCTTGGATCAAAAAGGCCCGATTATTGGTAAAGTTGGATCAAAAATCGGGTCGGTGGATGAGCGGATGGAAGGCCATGGTAGGAAGTGCTTTAGGACGGCATGGTCGAAGTCGTTTGGTGCAGGGGGCGGTGGTTGGTGCAGAGGGTGTCCGGTCACGTCGGATGCTGTGCGGCGGTCTGATGCACCGTTGGACCTCCGCGACATGTGCTGTAGACCCGCGTCTGAGGGTTCGATAATCGAACAGGATAGGAGAAAAAGGACGCATCGAGTTGCGTTAGCCTTGTGTATGGCATAAGCAACGTTCGGCACAGCGCAGTCGGCCTGCGCCCATCACCGTCCTCGCATGACTTTCGACGCCATCCAACTCGGGGAACGACTCGCAGAAGCCCGCAGCAAGGCAGGGCTTACGCAGGAGCAAGCGGCCGCGTCCTTGGCGCTGCCGCGCACGGCTCTGGTCCACATCGAGTCCGGGCGGCGGTCAGTCTCCACGCTCGAACTCGCCAAGCTCGCCATGCTCTACCAGGCAGCGGTGGTGGAGTTCTTCGAGCAGCAAGCGGAACGGGAAGACGATCCTCTCATCGCCCTCGGCCGCGTCTCTGGCGAGCTGCGTCGCGATCCCGTGACCGAGGCGGCGGTCCGCGCCTGCCTCGCGATCTTCCGTGAGGGGGCGCAGCTCAAGGAGCAGTTGGGCCAGGAGCGTTCGCCGCTGCCACCCAGCTATGCGACCAGGGTCCAGCGGCCGTCCGAGGCTGCGGCCCAGGGCATCGCCGCCGCCGAGCAAGAACGCAACCGACTCGGCCTCGGGGATGCGCCGATCACGGACATGGGGCGGCTGATCTCCGAGCAGGGCATCTGGGCGACGAGCGCAGACCTGGTCGATGGCATCTCCGGTCTGTTCTTCCGCCATCCGTCGACCGGGGCCGCGATCGTGATCAACCGTCGGCACGCAAAGGCGCGCAAGCGGTTTTCCTACGCGCACGAATATGCCCACGCGCTGTTCGACCGCGACCGCGTCGCAACGGTGACTTCGCGCGAGCACGCGACGGACCTCGTCGAGCGCCGCGCGAATGCGTTCGCCGCGGCGTTCTTGATGCCGCAGCGCGGCGTCGAGGCATTGCTGCGTTCGATGCACAAGGGCGCGCCGAGTCGGCGCACGTTGGTGTCCTACGATGTCGCTGGCCAAGGCCCGCTGGAGTCCGAGGAGCGAACTGCGCCTGGCACGCAGTCGCTGACGTTTCGCGAAGCCGCGTCGCTCGCGTTGCACTTCGGCACGAGCTTCATGGCAGCGTGCTACCGCTTGCGAGAACTCGGCTACGTCAACAAGGCAGAGCTCGACGCCATGCTTGCGCAGGAGCGGCTTGGAAAGGCCTACATGGCCTTCACCAACCTCGACGAGGACATCGAGAAGGACCCGGATCTAGCCACTGCGCGTGAAGGCCACGACAGGGAGCTGCTCGGGCAGATGATCCCGCTGGTTCTCGAGGCCTATTCGCGCGAAGTCATCTCGCGCGGCAAGGTGCGCGAGCTCGCGTCGATGCTCGGGCTCCAAGAAGAGCAGATCCTCCAGTTCGCACAGGACTGAAGGCCCGTTGGTTGTCGAAAGAGGAGAGTCGTCGGGCCGACAACTCGTCGTGCTCGACACGAGCGTGTTGCTCAACTTCCTGCGAGTCGGACGGCTCGACTTGCTGGTGCGGTTGCCAAGACACGAGTTCTTGGTGACCGACCATGTTCGACTGGAGGTCACCGATGACGAGTGCTCGACGATGCTCGACGTGGCGTTGAGGAACGAGCAGATGCGCGAGGCGCGCGTCGATGCGCCGATGGAAGTCGCTGCGTTCCAACAACTGGCTGCGGTGCGTGCGCTCGGGCTCGGAGAGTGCGCGGCGTTGGCCGTGGCTGTCTGCCGTCAACTGCCGATCGCCATCGACGACAAGGTGGCGCGCAAGAAGGCGCAAGTGCTGCTCGGCTTCGAGCAGTTCGTCGGGACCGCGGAGCTGGTGGTGGCTGCGATCCGAAGCGGGCTCGTCGACGTCGCAGCCGCAGACCGCATCAAGGCGCGGTGGGAAGTGGAGCTACGGTTCCGACTCGGGTTCGAGTCGTTTGGCGAATTGGTGCAGGACTCGAGGCACTAGTCAGCGCGAAGTCTAACCGTGCGGGACTGCTTCTCTCGCTGGATTCGAGCTGCGGAGGAGTGCTCGAGATCGTGCGCGAGTGACGGGCGAAGAACAGCGCACGTCTCTGTTCAAGCTGTCGCGCTGCCCGCAGACGCGGCCCGTTCAGCCCGCTCCGCTGCGCGCTTCATCCCGCGCAACATGCCCGCGAACACGAGCCCGTGCAGCGGCAGCACCGAATACCAATACGCAATGCCCATCAACCCACGCGGCTGGAACCGCGCAGTGAGTCCGAGCTTGCTGCCATCGCCGTCGGGATCGACGTGCACCGTCAACGTCGCGATGCCGGGCAGCTTCATCTCGGCGCGCAGTTCGAAGCTGCAGCCGGGGACGACGTCGGTCACGCGCCAGAAGTCGAGCGCATCGCCGACGACGAGGTCGTGTTGGTCGCGGCGGCCGCGACGCAGGCCGGGGCCGCCGACGAACTTGTCCATCGCGCCGCGCAGCTTCCACAGCCAGTTGCCGCCGTACCAACCCGTGTCGCCGCCGATCGCCGCCGCGGTCGCGAACGTCTGTGCGGGCGATGCTGCGACGTGGATCTCGCGGTGGTCGAGATACGTGGTGCCGCCGGCCCAATCGGGATCACCGGGCATCGCGCCGGCGTCGGTCCATGCAGTCTCGACTTCGTCCTCTGCACGGTGGCCGAGCGCCGTGTCGATCGCCTGGCGCATGGTCAGCAGTTGCTGCGGCATCAAACGCGCAGCGCGGTCGTCGCGGCACACGGTGCGATTGCGCAGGCCTTCTGCGAGCGGGCGCGCGATCGAGTGCGGCACCGGCGTGATCAGGTGGATCCACAGCGAACTGAGCCGCGGCGTCAGCACCGGAACGGGCATCACGATGCGCGGACGCAGGCCGCGCGCTTCGGCCATCACGCGCATCAGGTCGCGATACGAGAGGATGTCGGGTCCGCCGATGTCGAGCGTCGCGCCGACGGTCTTCGGGACGTCGAGGCACGCGACGAGGTAGTGCAGCACGTTGCGCACCGAGATCGGTTGCGACTCGGTCGCCACCCAACGCGGCGTGACCATCGCGGGCAAGTGCTCGACGAGATAGCGCAGGATCTCGAACGACGCCGAGCCCGAACCGATGATCATCGCGGCGCGGAACACCGTGACCGGTACGCCCGCCGACGCGAGCGCGTGCTCGACTTCGCGACGCGAGGTGAGGTGTTCGCTGAGGTCCTGTCCCATCTCGCCGAGTCCGCCGAGATAGACGATGCGGCCGACGCTCGCTGCGTTCGCCGCATGCGCGAACGCGCGCGCGAGCGTGAGGTCTTGCTGCCGGTAATCGCGACCCTGCGCGATCATCGAGTGCACGAGGTAGTAGGCCGCGTCGGCGCCGTGCATCGCCGCGGCGACCGCGTTCGCGTCGGCGAGGTCGACCTTGTGCACCGCGACGTTGGGATCCTGGCGCCACGGTCGCGCATCGAGCTTGCGCGGTTCGCGCACGAGGCACACCACGCGACATCCTGCGGCCAACAGTCGCGGCACGAGTCGTCCGCCGATGTAGCCGGTGGCGCCGGTGACGACGACGGTGCGGCGCGGCGCGACGTTCGTCGACGGAGGTGCCGTGTTCGCGCCGGAGGTCATGGGGTCGTATTCGCGCGGCCAGGAGGAACGGATGCGACGGCGCGTGGGCTCGAGCCCTCAGCCCCTCAGTCGGAGAGCCACTCCGACACCGGTCGCCGCAAGAAGTCCGCGACCGGGATGCCGTCGCCCCCGACGAGCAACTTCTTGTGGACGCGGTGCGATGCCGCAAACGCGGCGAGCCCAGGCAACGCGTCGCGACGGCGACCCGACTTGACCTCGATCGCCACGACGCGGCGTTCGGTCTACTCAGGACGCTGAGCAAAAATACTCAGAGTCCTGAGCAAAACGGGTAGGGGCCAGGGGGCAGGCGTTCCATTGCCAGTCGCGTCTCGGCGAGATCCGGCGCCAGCCGATCGCTCGCGATTGCGTCGTCAAGTCACGCTCGGGCGGCGCGCCGTCACTTCTGCGCAGAGCGCCGTTCCCGCGCGAGCAATCCGTAGACGCGTTCGTCGATCCACTCGCCAGCCAACTGCATGTGCTCTCGGAATGTGGCCTCGTGCGAGAAGCCGAGCTTCTCCAGCAGTCGCCACGATGGCTCGTTGGGTGCGGCGACCCAGCCGGTGAGTTTGCGCACCGAATGCTCGTCGCAGAGGAAGTCGATCCAGCGCGACATCGCTTCGAAGGCGTAGCCCTTGCGATGTGCGTCAGGGTGCAGGCGGTAGCCGACTTCCATCGTCACGTCGGCGATCGAGGCGAAGCGCGCGACGACGATGCCGAGCATCGCGTCGTCTTCGCGGGGCGTGACGGCCATCACGAGGAACTCGCCCTCTGCGCCGGTCCACGGCGACAGGATCTTCTGCGTGCGCTCGTGGATCGCCTCGATGGGCTGCTGGTCGCGGATCCAGCGCATGATGCGGCGGTCCTGCTCGTGCGCGATCGCGGTCGCTTCGTCGCGCGCGTCGAGGCGCCGCAGCACGAGCCGCGGCGTCGAGAGGCGCAGCGTGGGCGCGATCGCCGCGAGGCGCGCGGCGATCTGCGCGCCGCTCACTTCGCCGGCTGCAGCCACTGCAATCCAGCCTTCTCGACGGCCTCGACGAACGCCTTCTTCGGCCCGTTCAAGAACGCATCGATGCGCGCGGCTGCCTCGCTCGCCTTCGCCAGCGCGCGGTCGACGGCGATGCGCTCGGTCTCGTTGGGCGCATCGGGCGTGTCGTTGATGCGGCCCATCTGCTCGTAGAAGTCGTGCTGCAGGCCTTCGCCGAGCGCGATGCCCTGCTGCGGCTTCTTGCCGAACAGCGCCTCGTCGCACGCGTCGACCTCCTTCTGTGCAGCGTCGATCGCGTCGCGCAGCGGCTTGTTGGGATCGTCCTGTCCCTTCTTGGGCTTGGGCTCGGCGTCGAGGCGCGCGCGCACGAGATCGAGGTCCTTCTTGGCTCGCGCGTAGCGCTGCAGCGCCTCGCGGTAGACACGCACGCCTTCGAGCGACTTTGCGAGCAGGTCGTCCTTCTGGATGCGGTCCTGCATCGCGATCTCCGTGCGCGGATCCGGCAGCACGCGGAACTTCGCCGACTGCTCGACGCCGAGGAAGCGCACCGTCGCTTCGTATTCGCCCGGCAGGACGGGGCGTCCTGCTGGCGGCATCTCCGGCGTCTCGGTGACGAGTTCGCGCGAAGGCCACGCTTCGCCGTCGCGTTCGAAGTCCCACATCACGCGGTTGAGGCCGAGCTTCACGGGCGTGCGGAACGTGCGCACGACGCGACCGGTCTGGTCGCGGATCGTGATCGTGGCCTGGTCCTTGGGTTCCTCAGGCTTCTTGTCGTCTGCCTTCGCGGTGTCCGCAGGCTTGTCCTCGGCCTTGGGCCCCTCGGGCTTCTTCTCTTCGTTCTTCGCGGCTTCGGCCCTGGCTGCGTCCTCGGCGGCCTTCTTCGCCTTGCGCTCGCGTTCGATCTTCTCGTCGGGGTGCGCGAGTTCGTCACCGCGCGTGATGAACTGCAGCATCGCGCCGCGGCGCAGCGTCTCGCCGCGGAACTCGCCGTTGCCGGGGAAGCGCTCCGCTGGCGTCTGCTTGCGGATCCACTGATGCGCGTCGCGGATAGGGAAGAGCCGCAGCGTCTCGGAAAGCGTGTCCTTCGTCATCGAACGCAGCGGCGCGATGTCGTCGACGACGAACAGTGCCCGGCCGTGCGTCGCGACGACGAGGTCGCCGTCGCGCGGGTGCACGACGAGCGCCATCGCCGAACACGCAGGCACGCCGTGCGAGAAGCGGAACCACGCTGCGCCGCCGTCGACCGAGACGAACAGGCCGAACTCGGTGCCCAGGAACAGCAGGTTCTCCTGCACGGGATCCTGTTCGATCACGAGGCAGTACCCGTCGATCTGCGGCGTCGCGAGCGAACGCCACGTCTGGCCGTAGTCGTCCGTTGCGTAGACGTAGGGCGTCCAGTTCTTGCGGCGATGGTCGTCGAACACGACGAACGCGGAACCCGGGCGGAACTTGCTCGCCTCGACGTGCGGGCACCACGTGTTCTTCGGCAGCCCCTCGATGCGGTCTTCGACGCTGGTCCAGGTCGCGCCGCCGTCCTGCGTCACGTGCACGCGGCCGTCGTCGGTGCCGACCCACATCACGCCTTGCTTCACGGCGCTCGGCGCGATCGACAGGATCGTGCAGTGGTTCTCGGCGCCGGTCGCGTCGAGCGTGATGCCGCCGCTCTGCGCCTGCTTCTGCTTCTCGGTGTCGTTGGTCGTGAGGTCTGCGGAGATCACGCGCCACGACTCGCCGCGGTCCTTGGATTCGTGCACGAACTGGCTGCCGTAGTAGATCGTGCGCGCGTCGAACGGGTCCTGCGCGATGGCGGAGTTCCAGTGGAAGCGCAGCTTCGTGCCGTCCGGCGCCGGCGGCTGGATGCCCTTCTGCTGGCCGGTGCGCATGTCCCAACGGATCAGCGCGCCGCCTTGCGACATCGCGTAGCCCTGCATCGAGTCGTCAGGCAGAGGCATCGTCGCGAAGCCGTCGCCGAAGCACACCTCCTGCCAGTGCAGGTTGCGGATGCCGCCGTTCTCCCAGACGGTCGACGGGCCGCGCCAACTGCCGTTGTCCTGCAGTCCGCCGTAGACGTGGTAGGGCACGTCGTGGTCGACGGCGACGTGATAGAACTGCGCGAGCGGCAGGTTGGAGCAGAAGCGCCACGACGCGCCGCGATCCTGGCTCGTGTAGACGCCGCCGTCGTTGCCGATCACGACGCGGCGCGGATCGATCGGATCGATCCACAGCGCGTGATGGTCGGGATGCGCCTCGTTCCAGCCGACGAGCGTCGAGAACGTGCGGCCGCCGTCGGTGGAGACGTCGATGACCGTGTGCAGGTTGTAGACGCGGTTGCTGTCGCGCGGGTCGACGCGGATGTCGCAGAAGTAGAACGGACGCGGCGCGATGTCTTCGCTGCTGTTGCGCGTAGAGAAGCGGAAGCCGCCGTCGTCGCTGCGCAGCAGCGCGTTCTTCTGCGCTTCGACGAGGCAGTAGACGACTTCGGGCTCGCTCGCCGAGATCGCGAACGAGCTGCGGCCGAGTTCGCCGTCGGGGATGCCTTCGTGCGACGCGAACTTGTGCCACGACGCGCCGCCGTCGAGCGAGCGGTAGAGGCCCGAGCCCTTGCCACCGCTCTTGAAGTCCCACGCCGTGCGGCGGTGGTCCCACATGCCCGCGAACAGCTTGTCGGGATTGCGCGGGTCCATCTGCACGTCGCAGCAACCGGTGCGCGCGTCGACGTAGAGCAGCTTCTGCCACGAGGCGCCGCCGTCCTTGGTCACGAAGAGCCCGCGCTCCTCGTCGTCGCCCCACGTCGAGCCGAGCGCTGCGACATACGCGACGTTCGGATCGGTCGGGTGCAGCACGATGCGGTGGATGTGCTCGGTCTTGTCGAGGCCGAGCTTCCGCCACGAACGGCCGCCGTCCTTCGTGCGGTAGACGCCGCGACCGACGCTCGCGCTGTTGCGCGGATTGCCTTCGCCGGTGCCGATCCAGACGATCTCGGGCGTGCGCGGATCGATCGCGATCGCGCCGATCGACGTCACGTCCTGGTCGTCGAACACGGCTTCGAAGCGCACGCCGCCGTCGGTGGACTTCCACACGCCGCCGGACGCGGCGCCGACCCAGAGCGTCGTCGGGTCGCCGGGGATCGAAGCGACCGCGCCGATGCGGCCCGACATCGCGGCCGGGCCGATGCTGCGCGCCTTCATTCCGGCGAGCAGCGACGCGTCGAGCGCGTCAGCGGGTGCGGCGGTGGACTTCGTTGCGTCCTGCGCCAGCGAGCAAGCCGCGGTCAGCAGGGAGACAAGTGCGATCGTTCGGAGCGCCATGGGCGCGCACCATACGGATGGCGCGCGTCGATGCGCGAACGCAGTTGCGCTGCGATCAGTCCTTGCCGCCTTCGATCGGCGGCAACAGTTGCTGCGCTTCGCCGTCGTCGTCGGCCGAGGGCGGCATCGGCGCTGGCGCGACCTTGGACGGCTTCTTCGTCCGTGCGCGGTGCGGCTCGGCGGGCGGTGCGTCTGTCGGCGTGGGCGGGGGAGCGATGCGAACGCCGCGCACTTCGACGGGGGCTTCGTCGTCGGGCGTCTTCTTGACGCGCATGCGACGCACCTCGGTCGGGGGCTTCTTCGGCGCAGGCGCGTCTTCGGCATCGATCACGAACATGGGCGCCGCCAGGTCCTCGGGCTCGACCACGAACTGCGGGGCCTCGCCGTCGATGGGCATGCTGCGGACTTCGAACATGCCCGGCGCGCGGTCGATGCCGCGGCGCGACTGCAGACGGCGACGCAACTCGGAGAGGAGGCGTTCGATCTCCATGTCCTCCTCGTTGCCCTCGATCCGCATCTGGAGGATCCGGCGCGCTTCGTCGCGGCGATCTGCGATGCGCGAGCGGATCTCGCGGACGCGCTCGGGCTCGCGGCCCTGGCGTTGGCGCGGTGCCTTCGGGCCCTTGCCGCACATGGGGCAATCGCAATCGCAGCACGAGTCGGCTTCGTCGTTCGTCTCGATGCGGTGCTCGCGCACTTCGATGCGGCGCTTCGGCAACCCGTCTTCACCCGCCACGAACCAGTGCATCGTGTCTTCGCGCGGCTCGACCTTGGTCGCGCGCCACGCCTGCGGCGCGGGCTTGCCTTCGACCACGACGCGTTCGACCGGCTTGCCCTCGACCTTCTGCGTGCGAACGAACATCGGCGACCGTGCGGCGGGCTCTTGGCCCGGTTCGGCCTTGTGCGTCCTGTGCATCTCGCTGACGTCGTCGAGCATCACGAACATGGGCTCGTCGTCGTCCTCGCGCTGTGGTTGGTTGCCTTGGCCCGGGCCGTCGATGCGTTCGGCGATCATCGGCGCAACGGCAGCGCGCTTGCGCGCCGGTGGGGGCGTGGGTTGGCCCTGCTCGAACATCGCGATGTCGCCGTTCTCTTCCTGCGGCGCGCGTGCTTCGGCCTTGGCCTTCTCGATCTCCTTCTTCGCGTTCTCCTTCACGCGCGCGATCTCGGCGGCCACGCGCTTCTCGATGCGCGCGATGCGTTCGGCTGCGGCCTTCTTGCGCGCTGCGGCTTCCTTGTCTGCGCGGGCTTCTTGCTCCGCGCGCTCCGCCGCTTGTTGGTTGCGCACCGCTTCGCGCTCCTGCGCGACGACTGTCTTGCGTTCCGCGTCCCCACGGGCGACTGCGTCCTTGGTCTGCTCGCTTTGCTCCTTGAGCTTCTTCACGAGCGCTTCGAGCTCGGCCGACTGCTCCTTGAGCGCGCGGAGTTCCGCTTCGAGCGCGCGCTTGTCGGCGCCTTGCGGGTCTTGCTTCTCCTTGCTGGCGTTGCTGGGCGTTGCCGGCGCCGCCTTCGAGCCCTGTGCGAGCAGCGAAGCAGTCGGAAGGAAGGACATGCCCGCGATCGCGAGCGAGACGAGAGAGGATCGGATCATGAGGCTCCTGCCAGCAGACATGGATGCGGCGCCTCTACGGCGCGCGAAGCTGCTCGGACGGACGAAGCTCCGGATTCTCTCACGAACGCAGCATTTGTCTTTGGCCCGGGCGATGCGCCGCGGCGCATCCGGCAGCAAGGACCTGTCGCGACTTCCGCGGCGCGTCGTCGGCGCATCCTGCGGCCGGACGGCGCGCGCCCCGAACCGCAACCGAACGTCTCAGCCGAGCCACTCGAACGTGATCGACGCGTCGATGTCGGGATGCAGGCTCTTGTGGACCGGGCAGCCGTGCGCGGCGTTCTCGAGCAGCTTGCGTTGCTGTTCGGTGAACGGGCCGGGAATGCGGACGACGACCGGCAGCCTCCCGATGCGACGCGGAGTCAGCTGCATGTGCTTCTCGACGTCCGCGGTGGCGCCTTCGAATGCCAGCCCGTGCCGCTTCGCGACGATGCCCATCGTCGTGAGGATGCAGGTGGCGAGAGCGGTCGCGACGAGGTCCGTCGGCGAGAAGAACCGGCCCAGGCCTTCGTTGTCCTTCGGCGCGTCGGTGACGAGTTGCGATTGGGACGGGCCGTGGGTGGCGCGGCAGGAGAGGCCGCCTTCGTAACGGGATTGGATAGGGACCATGGCGAGTGTGGGGGATGCGCAGCCTAGGACTGCCGTGGCGAAGATTCGACCGCCGAGGAACATCGCTGCGGCGGCCATCGGTGCGTCATGGCGTGCGCCTTGCGCGGATGCGAAACGCGACGAGGTCCGCGGGCCACGCGTGTCGCTTCTGCCTGCAGCTTCGCGACGGCGTGCGCGTGCGAGCCGTGCTACTTGCAGAGTTCTTCGTATGCGGCCTGAACGGCCTTGAACTGCTCTGCCCGCTCTTGTTGCGCGACGGGGCCTAGCCGCTGGTTGGCGTCGGGATGCAGTTGGCGCACGAGCTCGCGGTGGCGCTGGCGAATCTGGTCCTTGGTCGCGTCGGGCGGCAGCCCGAGCGTCTGCAGCGCGCGTTCGCGCGGCGTTCCGTATCCCGCAGGCCTGCTGCGTCGCTGCGAGTTGCCGTTGTCTCCCGCGCGGCGCGAGTCGCGCGCCTTGGACTCGGTGCGGTCGCCTGCGCCGTGTCCTGCGCCGTTGCGCTGCGATGCGAGCTGCGCGTAGTCGAACAGGAACTGCGCGTGCCGCTGCGTGAGGCCGAGACCTGTGCTTGCTGCGTGCAGCGCGCGGAACTCCGCGCCTTGCAACGCGCCATCCGCGAACGCGACGAGGCAGCACCACGAGTAGATCGTCGCGCATTCGCTCGACGTGAAGCGCAAGGCCAGAGCTTGCGCGAGCGCGCCGAGTTCGCGCGGCGGCTTCGCTGCCGCGAGCCATCGGTCGATCTCGGCGCGCACGCGTGGCGTCGGGAAGCGCGCGAGCACGAACTGCCGCACCAAGTCGCGTTCGCGAAGTCCCGCGGCGCCGTCGGCTTCGGCGATGCCGAGCAACAGGAGCAGGACTTGTTCTTCCTGGCTCGCTCGCAGGAACGCCGCGCGCTCGCCCTTGCTCCACATCTCGCCGAGCTTGTGGCTCACGGTGAGGTTGCGGACGAGTTGCGACACCGAGGTGACGGCGAGCAGGAAGCCGACGAGTCCGACGAGCTGGTCGATGCTGCGCATGCCGCGGCCTGCCGAACTCGAACCGGAGATCCACTCGTGCGCGAGGCCTGAGCCGCCGAGCAGCAGCAGCAACAGGCCGCCGAAGAAGCGGATCGACCAGTAGCGAGTCGGGGTCATCCAGCCTTCGAGCGACGGCATGCTGCGAAGGCGCGCGAACAGCGCGCGCAGCGCGAGGATCGCGACGAAGAGCGCCAGCGCCGCGCCGAGGCCTTGGATCGCGAGCATCCTGTCGCCACCTCAGGCTGACGCGTCGCGCGACGGACGTCGCGGGTTCGTGGATCGGCTCGCGACGTTCATTGCGGCGGCGCGAGCTGCAGCGAGGCGACCAGCGCAGACCATGCGTCGGCGCGTCGCTGCGAAGGGTCGCGCAGCAGCGCCACGGTCCCGCCTGCCGGCAACGCGCGACGGACTTCGCTCGCGAGCGCGCGACCGGCGGCGCCGACGTCCGCGTCCAGGAAGCGCGCGATCGACGCGTCCTGCGGAGCGCTGCCGAGCGCCACGACTTCGATGCTCTGCGCAGTCGCTGCCTTGCACGCGTCCGCGACGTCTGCGAACGAGTTGCTCGAGACCACGAGCGCGTCGCACTTCTGCGCGACGAGTTCCGCGATCTGCGCGCGCTGCCGCGCGGGGTCGCCTTCTGCGTCCGTCACGACGACCGCGATCGCCGCATGCGCAGCCGCCCATTCCGCGACCTCCGAACGCAGCGCGCGGCCCTGTTCGCCGGCGGTCTCGCGCAGCGCCACGCCGATGCGCAGCGGCGATGCGCCGGACAGCGCGTTCGCGTTCTGGTTGCGCAGCATCGTGAGCACCACGTCGCCGGCGCTGGGCGTGCGGTTCGGCGTCGCCACTCCGCGCGCGAACGAACGTGCGCCGACCGACACGCGGCTCGGCGCCTCGCCACCTGCGTGCGCGATCACGGCCAGGTCGAGCGCGGCGGAGGCGCCGGTCGCGTCTTCGACGCATGCAGCCAGCGCTCCGCTCGCGAGCAGTTGCTGGTTGGCGCTCGCGTCGCCGCCGAGCGCGAGTAGTGCGCATGCAGCGTCGTCGCGCTTCTGCGAAGCGAGCCTGGCAGCAGCGGCGCGCGCGCTGGCGCTGCCTTCGACGACCACCGCGTCGATGCGAGCGTGCTTCGAGAGGATCGCAGCGAGCCTGGCCTCGATGTCGGCGTCGGCGCAGTCCTCGAATGCGATCACGCGCAGCGAGCCGTCCGGCGACTGCAGCAGCGCTGGGTCGCCGCCGCACGCCGTGAGCGCGAGGGAGGCAAGGACGGCGAGCGCGTTCGTCTTCTGCATCGGCACGGCGCGATGATGGCGAGGCATCGCCGCGGCTGCTAGCTGCCGCCCGCCGACATCGCGAAGAACGCTGCGAACTGTTCGCGCACCTGGGCTGCCGACAACCGGCTCGGGCGCAGTTCGCGCGTGATCGCGCCGTAGGCCTGTTCGGACGGCACGCCGAAGTAGAGCTCGGGGATCGGCTCCGTCGGCGGATCGACGCACCAGCGGGCGCCGTCGTGCGGCGGCTCCATCGCGTCGAGGCGCGCGCACAGCGGGCGAAGGTCGCGGCGCGGCGGCGCGCGGAACGTCAGCAGCTCGAACCAGCTCTCCGTGCGGTCGTGGTAGCGATGCAGCGGTCCGTCCTTGCCTTCGATCGTGTGCAGCACGCGCCAGCTGCCGGCGAGCGTGTTGATCGTCATGCGGGCGACCGGGCCCTTGGTGGTGACGTGCGACAACCCCAGCTCTGCGAGGATCGTCCGCTGCAGCGCGCCGCGGCGTCCTGCGTCGATCTCGGCGGTGACCTGGGCGCGTTCGTCGGCGAACAACGGCGCGAACTCCGGCGGCGCGCGCAGCACGTCCTCGGCGTGCGCGAGCAACCAGCGGTAGCGCGCGAGGCACTTCTCGGCGCCGGACAGCGAGCGGAACTCGGCGTGCACCGGCGAGCGGACGTCGGCGAGCTTGGCGACGATGCGGTCGATCGCGAACGCGCGTCCGGTGACCCACGCGCCGAAGTCGCCCGTCGCCGCCGCCGCGAGCAGCAGTTCCTCGTGCGCGAACGCCGTCTCTGGCTGCAGCACGCAGAGCAGCGAGCCGAACCCATCGGTGTCGTAGTGGTCGTTGAGCACGACCTCGGCGCCGCCGAGGAACTCGCGCTGCTCCTCGGCGTCGGCGCGCGCGAAGGCGAAGCAGATCGAGGTGCTGAGGTCCTGCTTCCACTTCGCCGGCGTGCGGTTGCCCGGCCAGTGGCTGAGGTTGGGGCCCTTTTGCGTCATGCCGTCGACCGACAGGTGCAGGTCGGGCGTGCCCGGGGCCCCGAAGTAGCCGAGCTGGAGTCGGGGGCGAGCCGGGGATGGGTCCAAAGGAGGCATTGTGGGGGGCGGGTGGGCTGTCTTACCTGCAGTCGCGACAGGCGCTGCGGCCGCCCCCGCGAGACGGCGGCTGCAACGAGAGGCGCTTGTCGGACACGAGAGAGCGAAGAGTGGCTGCCGGCCGTCGGGGCGACCTGACGGCCGGCTTTTTTTATCGGCGGCATGGCGACCCACGGAAGGACGCATGCTGCCTGCGAGTCTGGCATCCGCGCCGAGCTCTGCGTCGTGCGATCTCGGATCCGGCTCCCGGGCTCTCGGCGACGCAGCCGTTCTGCCATGGGCTGCCAGCTCCGAGCCAGGGTCGGCGGGGATGTTCGCTCCCGGACGCGCCGCGGGTGCGGCCGCCTTCGATCGCCGCGGACCGGGGCGCGGTGAAGGACTCCGTCGTTCTCCAGGCTTGCAAAGCGCTCGGCTGTGGCTAGAGTCCCCGGCCCTCCTTCGTGGAGGACCCCCGGCGTGGGGGCGTAGCTCAATTGGTTAGAGTACCGGACTGTCGATCCGGTGGTTGCGGGTTCGACCCCCGTCGCCCTCGCCACAAAAGCCCGACGGCAACTTGTTGCCGGCGGGCTTTGTTCTTTTCCGGGGGCTGCGAACGGAGGCTGCGGGCGCGCCCTGCAGTGGTGTGTTGTGGCCGCAAACGGTTCTGGGAAAAGGGGATGCGTCGATGAATCCCCGTGCGCCGGCCGTCGCTCCCGGGCGAGCCATTCGTTCCATCAGTCCGGTCGCACGTCGCGCGGGTTCTTCCCCGCCGGGGCTCAGCTGCCGACGTCCCGCGATTCCGCGGCGCCTGCTGATGGAACGAATGGCCTGGGCTCCCGGGCCGGATGAGGGCGACCCGGGGTGCGGATTCAGCCGCGTCCGGCGAGCAGCCGGATGATGTCCATCGCGGACACCACGCCGACGAGCTTGCCGCGGTCCGTCACGAACGCGCGGTGCACGCCGCCGTCTATGAGCGTGCGGCAGACGGTCCGCAGTGAGGCGTCGGGCGACACCGCGACCACGGCGTTGGACATCCACTCCGACACCAGCGTCTCGCCGAGCAGCTCGGGGCTGTAGTCCTCCTTGGACTCGATCTCCTCCTCTTCCTCGAACTCGTCCGCCTCGACGCTGGTCGTGACCACGCGGATCTCCTCGCCCGGGCGGGTGCGCACGCGGTCCTGGTCGGTGTGCTCGGGGCGCGCGATGTCGGTGAGGGTCAACGCGCCGACGAGCCGCCCGTCGCCGCGCAGGACGGGGGCGCCGGTGATCCCGGCTTCGCTGAGCGCCGCGATTGCGTCTTCGATCGTGTCGTCGGGCGACAGCGTGACGACGTCCGTGCGCATCAGTTCGCGGGCGGTGATCTGGGCGAGCGAGGGCATCGAAGTCCTCCTCATGCCTCGATGGTGAGGAGGTTGTCGACCTCGGCGACGCCAGGCGCAGCCCATGCCGCATCCTGCACGATGTCGCGTTCGGCCCACGAGTGGACCTTGCCGCGTAGCACCACGCGGCTGCCTTCGACATCGGCATGGATGCCTTCGGCCTCGACGCGCGCATAGCGATGCAGCGCTGCGTTGAGCTTGCGGCGAAGGTCGATCGGTTCGACGGAGGGAGTCACGCGCAGGCGGTTGATCACCGACTTGACGCCGGTGATCTGCTCGACGGTGTTCTGCGCCGCCGTGCGTTGGTAGCCGTAGCCGACCTCGCCCTCGAGCGTGACGCAGCCGTTCGTGACGGACACCTGCACCTTGCCCTGCGGCACCATGACGTTCCACGACAGCGCCTGCACCGCGGACTTCGCGATGTCCGCGTCGTCGCGCGCCTCGAGCCGACCGAGATCGACGACGAGCTCGTTGGCGATCGCCGCGACGCCGCGCACGCGCTTCGCCGCGCGTTCGGCGATGCCGCGCTCGACGAGGTTGCGCACGTGGCCGGTCAGCACGGCGACGCCCTTCTCGATCGAGACGCCGATGCGCGAACTGTCGAGGCTCGGCTCCCATTGCAGTTCGTCGAGGATGTCCTTCTGGAGGGATGTGTGGGCGGTCTTCATGGCGATGGGAAGGCGGAGGGTGTCTAAGACGTGGTGGCGCGCGTTCGCAGCCCCGTGCCGCGGCGTCGCCCCTGCGTCGCCGATGGTCCCTCGCGCCACCGCGCGCGAGTCCGCACACGCGCATAGCGGGCCGCATCCTTGGTCCCACGGGAACCGCCGGATGCGATGCGCCCGGATCCGGAGAAGGGCTTCGGCGCAGGATCCACGCGGAACGGGTCGCTGTGCGGTCGGGCGGCTCGGCCTCTGGCGGCCTACATGCGACCCGGCGGCGCGTGCCACGACGCGTCGACGCGCGGCGCAGCCGACGGATCGGCTGCGCGCGTGTCGAAGCGTGGGCGGACGCGTTCGCCGGATCGCTGCCACCTTCTGCTGGAGGAAACCGAGATGCGCAAGCTCCCTTCGAACCGGATCAGTGCCCAGAAAGGCCGCCGCGTCGGCGGTGACGGGCTCGATGCCTATGCCGACGTGCACAAGCATGCAGGCGCCGCAGTCTGCGCGACGTGTCGCGCGGTCAACGAGCGCGGCAAGTGGCGTTGGACGGCTGCCCCTGATGACGCCGAGTCGGTCGTGTGCCCAGCGTGCCGACGCATCGAAGACCGGTGCCCCGCCCACGTGCTCCGTCTCGACGGAGTGCCGAAGGACCAGCGACACGACCTCGTCGCGATGATCCATCACGCGGCGGACGAAGAGGCGAGGCTGCATCCCGTCGAACGCTTGATGTGGCTGCAGGAGTCGGCCGAACGGATCGAGGTGGCGCTCACGGGCGCGCACATTGCGCGGCGCTTGCGCGCGGCGATCGCGCGCAGCTGGCGCAGGAGCTTCTCGTCGAAGCTCAGCGAGGACCACAGCGTGATGACGTGGAAGCGCGAGGCCAGGACCAACGTGTGAGGGTGCGCGGCACGGCACGGCACGGCGCTGCGTCTGCGCAGCGGCCGCCGCGTGCGCGAGCTTCAGTCGACGCCGCCGACTTCGCGTTCCGTCTGCTCGTGTTGCTTGACCTCGCCTCGCATCTTGGCGACGCGGTCCTGCAGCTGGCGGCGGACTTCGTCGAAGGTCTCGCGCACGATCAACTCGGGCTTCTCGACGCCGTGCGTCTGCGTCTTCACGCGGTCGACGACGATCTCGTGGCCGGGGATCGTGAGGCGCACGCGCAGGTCGAACGGCTTCGCGCTGCGACGATGGCGATGCGGCAGGCTCGCGGTGACGTGGCAGCTCGTGATGCGCGCATACCAGTGCTCGAGCTTCTCGGCTTCGCGCCAACATGCCGAGCGAACCGATTCGCTGACGGGGATGCCATGGAAGGAGACGGTGAGCGGCACTTGCATGCCGTTGCGTAGGCCGGAACGGCGCGCGCTCAATAGGTCGAAGGTTCAGCGCGCGTTGCTCACTGCGTCCACCGTGAATGGACGCGCAGGCTCGTAGGCTTCGCGCCGCTCAGGAGCGGCGCTTCTTCTTGCCTTTCTTGCCCGGCAGCGCGGCCTCGGCGGTCGCGGCGGCGACCTGCTTCTGCGCGAGCTCGATCAAGGACTGCTGGCTGCGGACCAGCGCCTCGCCAGGCGAGGCGACGATGCGCTCGCTGCGGCCGTCGGCGAGCACGCGATGCGCCTTCACGTTGTCCTGCAGCGACAGGCCGAGCACCTCGTCGAGGATGCGCTTCTTGATCTGCGTGTCGTGCACCTGGACGGCGACTTCGACGCGGCGGTCGAGGTTGCGCACCATCCAGTCCGCCGACGACAGGTAGACGAGAGGTTGGCCGGCGTTCTCGAAGCAGTAGACGCGGCTGTGCTCGAGGAACCGGTCGATGATCGCGGTGACCTTGATGTTGTCGCTGAGGCCGGGGACGCCAGGGCGAAGGATGCACACGCTGCGCACCGCGAGGTTCACTTCGACGCCGGCGCGCGACGCCTCGTAGAGCGCGAGCACGACCTGCGGGTCCGCGAGGTTGTTGAGCTTGGCGCGGATGCCCGCCGGCTTGCCGGCCTTCTTGTTGTCGATCTCCTTCTGGATCAACGCGAGCACGCGTTCGCGCATCGTGAACGGCGCGACGAGCAGGTGCTCCATCGGCGGCACGCGCGCGTAGCCCGTGATCATGTTGAACGTCTCGGCGACTTCTTCGCCGACGTCCGCGCGCGCAGTCAACAGGCCCACGTCGGTGTAGAGGCGCGCCGTGGTCGGGTTGTAGTTGCCGGTGCCGATGTGGCAGTAGCGCTTGATGCCGTCGTCCTCGCGGCGCACCACGAGCGTGGTCTTGGCGTGCGTCTTCATGCCGACGATGCCGTACACGACGTGCACGCCGGCCTTCTCCATGCGACGCGCCCACTGGATGTTGGCTTCTTCGTCGAAGCGAGCCTTCAGCTCGACGACAACGGTGATCTGCTTGCGTTGCTGCGCCGCTTCGATCAGCGCGTCCATCATCGGGCTCTTGTTGCCCGCGCGATAGATCGTCTGCTTGATCGCGAGCACCTTGGGATCGCGCGCCGCGAAGCAGACGAAATCCTCGACGGTCGAGAACGACTCGTAGGGATGGTGCAGCAGCACGTCGCCTTCGCGGAGGTCCGAGAACATCTCGTCCGCGGTCGTCCAAGCGACGGTCTTGATCGGTTGCACGGCAGGGTCGCGCAACTCCGGATTCTCGACGTTCTGGTAGAGCTCCATCACGCGCCCGAGATTGACGGGGCCGTCGCAGTAGTAGACGTCGTCGTGCTCGATGCCGAATGCGCGCACGAAGCGGTCGACGATCTCCGGGTGGCCGGAGCGATCGACTTCGAGTCGCACAGGCTCGCCGCGGCGTCGCTTCACCAGCTCGCGCTCGATCGAGCTCATGAGGTCGGTCGTCTGCACTTCGTCGACGTCGATGTTGCTGTCGCGCGTCACGCGGAAGCTGCACGAGTGCAGCACTTCGAGGCCGGGGAACAGGTCCTTGAGCCGCGCCTGCACGATGTCCGCCGTGAAGACGTAGACGCGTTTGCCGTCGCTGTCGGGCAACCGCGTGATGCGCGGCAGCACGCGCGGGACCTGCACGACGGCGATGCGGTGCAGCTTGCGCGGCTGTCGCGGATCGAGCAGCAACACTGCGAGATTGAGCGACTTGTTCAGCAGCACCGGGAACGGGTGCGACGGGTCGACTGCGAGCGGCGTCAGGACCGGGTAGATCTCGCGCTGGAAGTAGAGGTCCACCCACTCGCGCTGCTGCGCCGTGAGCTCCGGCGTCTTCTTGATGTCGATGCCGGCCTTCGCGAGCGCAGGCACGAGCATCGAGTTCCATGTGCGATGCAGTTCCTCTAGGAACGAGCGCGCTTGTTCGCGGATGCGCTCCAGCTCCTCGATCGGCTTGAGGCCATCCGGGTTCTCGCCTTGCAGATTCGCGTCGACGAGCTCCATCACGCCGGCGACGCGCACTTCGAAGAACTCGTCGAGGTTCTGGCTCGCGATCGCTAGGAACTTCAATCGCTCGAGCAGCGGCACCTGTTCGTTCGCGGCCTCGGACATCACGCGGCGGTTGAACGCGAGCCACGAGAGTTCTCGGTTGCCGAAGAGCACGGGCTTGTCCAGCGACGCGAGCGGCACGCCCTCGTAGGACGGTGATGCGGTGTTGCGCGGCGGGTTGCTGTCGCCGCCTGCAGGCGGCGTCGCGGCGCCGGAGCCGTCGCCGACGGTGGGCGCGGACGAAGCGGTCGGTTGCGGCTGCGGCGTGTCGCCGCCGCCGGTCGCGGCGGCAGCGCCGGGTGCAGTATTGCCCTCTGGCTGGCGATGGAGGCGCGGCGCGTCGTCGGGGACACGGCGTTGCGGCTCGAACGCGAAGCTGAAGTCGGTCATGGCAGGGCGAGGATTGCACCCCGCGCGGCCTGCGGTTGGCAGGGGCGGGAGCCATCTTCATCGACTCTTCTTGTTCCAGTCGGGGACTTGCGCAATCAAGAAGTCGCAACCCGCGTCCGATGCATGGTTTGAGCGCGCATTCGCGCGCCAGAAACCGCCCACGCCACCGAGGTCTGCGCACGTGTCCCTGAGCATCCAGCAACTTCTCCACGACATGGTCAAGGCCGGCGCGTCCGACCTGCACGTCAAGTCGGGCAACTTCCCCGGCTACCGCATCGACGGCGAGATGCGCCAGGTCGAGGCGCACGGGCGGCTGTCGCCCGAGGACACCGCGGCGCTGTGCCGCCAGATCATGACGAACGAGCAGTGGGAGCGGTTCGCGCACGACCACGACCTCGACTTCTCGTTCGCGTTGCCCGGTGTCGCGCGTTTCCGCGTCAATGCGTTGATGCAACGCGGCGCCGCGGGCCTCGTCGTGCGCCAGATCCCCGACAAGATCCCGAATGCGCGCCAGCTCGGGCTGCCGCAGATCTGCCTCGACCTCGCGAGCAAGCCGCGCGGCCTCGTGCTCGTCACCGGCCCGACGGGCTCGGGCAAGTCGACGACTCTCGCCGCGATGCTCGACTACATCAACGAGACCGAGCACGGCCACATCCTGACGATGGAGGACCCGCTCGAGTTCGTGCACCAGGACAAGAAGTGCTACTTCACGCAGCGCCAGGTGGGGCAGGACACGGCGTCGTTCCGCGAAGGCCTGCGTCGCGCGCTGCGCCAGGACCCGGACGTCATCCTGATCGGCGAGATGCGCGACCTGGAGACGATCTCGATGGCGATCACCGCGGCCGAGACGGGCCACCTCGTGTTCGGCACGCTGCACACGACGAGCGCGACGTCGACGATCGACCGCATCGTCGACGTGTTCCCGACCGACGCGCAGCAACAAGTGCGCGTCCAGCTGTCGTCGACGCTGCAAGGCGTCATCAGCCAGACGCTCGTTCCCAAGGTCGGCGGCGGTCGCGTCGCGGCGCGCGAGATCCTCGTCGCGACGGACGCCGTGCGTTCGCTCGTGCGTGAGGCCAAGACCGCGCAGATGCTCAACATGATGCAGACCGGTCGCGCGGTCGGCATGGCGACGCTCGAGGACGAACTGCTGAAGCTCGTCGCCGAAGGGCTCATCACGCCCGACGACGCGATCACCAAGGCCAACCGGCCCGACGACGTGCGTCGCCGGCTCGGCGAATCGCCGCAGCGCGCGGCGCCGCAAGCGAAGCCCGCGGGCAACGAGAACTTCAACTCCGGCGTCTCGGGCGGCGCGTCGCCCGCGCGGCCGAGCGTCGTCGGCGCGCCGGCGGTGGCGCCGGTGTCGCGGCCCACGGGCAGCCTGTTCGGCCGCCGCTGAGAGGGAAACGGGTCCGACCTGCGGACTGCGTATTCGTCACTTCGCGCGGCGCAACGACTCTGCGAGGCGCCGCGCCACTTCGTCCGGGACTTCGTCTGCGTCCGCGAGCTGCGCTCGCAGTCCCGTGATCGCGGCCGAGAACGCGCCGCCGAAGCGCGCGCACAGCTCGCAGCCGCGCACGTGGGTCTCGACGGCTTCGCGTTGCGCGGCGGCGAGCTCGCCGTCGAGATAGGCCGATAGACCTTCGAGCACCTCGCTGCAACGGAGGCCGCCGACCGATCGTTCTCCCTTCATCGCGTCTCCTCCTCGGGCATGCGCTTGCGGAGTTCGGCGACGAGCCGAAGCCGCGCGCGGTGCAGACGGCTCTTCATCGCGGGCAACGTGAGCGAGAGCAGTTCGGCAACGCGTTCACCCGGCAGTTGCTCGAGGTCGCGCAGCGTGAGGATCTCGCGGTCTTGTTCGGGAAGGGTCGCTAGCGCGGCTCGCACCACGCTGCGTTCTTCCGCCGCTTCGGCAAAGCGCTGTGGCGTGGCGTCGTCCGCGGCAAAGCCCGCGAGCTCGCCGAGGTGGCCGAGGTCCTCCTCGTCCTGACCTACGGGGGCCGCTCGCCGCTGCTGGCGAGCGACGGCGTTGCGGGCGACGGTGAAAAGCCACGGGCGCGCGCTGTCCGCAACGACGATCGTCGCCGCGTTGCGCCAGGCCTGCACGAACGTCTGCTGCAGCGCGTCCTCCGCGTCGGCGTCGTTCGTCTTGGTTCGCAGGTAGCGGAACACGGCTGCTCGATGGCGTGCGACAAAGCGATCGAACGCATCCGGATCGCCGGAGGCGCTCATGGCAAGCAGGCTCGCGTCGTCGGGCTCGGTCGTCATCCGCGGCGCGAGAACATAGCAACGCGCCGGCCTGAGTCCCGGATCCTCGTCGCGTGGCGCGAGCCAAGGATCAGGCGGGGCGACGCACCTTGCAGGTGCTGATGCCGAACAGCGTGTAGAGCGGGCAGGAGCCCAGGAGGCCGGTGGCGAGCGGCACGAGGCCGAGGTAGCCCCACGGCGTCACAGGACCCGTGAACGCGAGGCTCAGGACGCCGAGGCCCAGCGCGACGCGGACGACTCGTTCGATCGGGTGTTCGTTCTTGGCGAGGAAGTTCATGGCGGTGTCGAGGTTTGATTTGCGGTTGCTGCGCGCTGCGCGGCGCAGCGACGACACCGAGACAAGTCCCTGGGCCTGGCGGAGGATTCGCGTGCGGCCAGATTTTCTTCGCCGCTCGAGCCCAGGCATGATGCGGCGATGCAGAAGATCCGTCGCATTCTGTTTTCCGCGCTCGCGGTGCTCGCCGCCTGTCATGGGCCGCAGTCCGTAGCTCCCGTCGACGAGGCGAGCGTGAAGCCGGGCATCAACAAGGACTTCCTCGACCCGGCGCTCGAGGTGGGCAAGTTCGAGGAGCGATTCGAAGGCGAGAGCCGCGAGATCTTCTCGCAACGCGCACGCATCGCGTCGCTCGTCGGCGCGCGCGAAGGGCTCGCGATCGCCGACGTCGGCGCGGGCACGGGTTTGTTCACGCGCATGTTCGCGCAGAAGGTCGGCGCGAACGGCCGTGTCTACGCCGTCGACATCGCAAAGCAGTTCGTCGACCACATCGAGGCGGACAGCAAGAAGCGCGGCCTCGGCAACGTGACCGGCGTGGTCTGCTCGGAGCGTTCGGTCGAGTTGCCGCCCGCGAGCGTCGACGTCGTGTTCGTCTGCGACACCTACCACCACTTCGAGTACCCGAAGCAGACGATGGGCTCGATCCACTCCGCGCTGAAGCCGGGCGGCGAGCTGGTCGTCGTCGACTTCATCCGCATCGAGGGCCAGAGCCGCGAGTGGATCCTCGAACACGTTCGCGCAGGCCAGGACGTCGTGACGAAGGAGATCGAGGCCGCTGGCTTCGAGAAGGTCCGCGACGAGGCGACGCCGTTCTTGCGCGAGAACTACGCGATGCGCTTCCGGCGCGTCTGACGTCGCGCGGCGAGGCGGTCAGCGCGCGAGCAGCGCAGGCTCGGCCGCGAGTTGCGCGCACAGTCGCTTCAGCGCGGCGCCGCGATGGCTGAGCGCGTCCTTCTGCGCCGAGTCGAGCTCTGCGAACGTCGGTGCGGCGCTCGTCCCGCCTGTGCCGAGCAACGCGACCGGCACGAACGCGGGGTCGTAGCCGAACCCGCCTTCGCCGCGCGGCGCGCGCAGCAGCACGCCTTCGCACGCGCCTTCGGCGGTTGCGCGGACGGTTCCGTCGGGGCCGCACAGGCAGAGGCTGCAGACGAAGCGCGCCGTGCGCTGGTCGTCGGGCACGTCGCGGATCTCGTCGAGCAGGCGCAGCAGGCGGCCGCGGTCGTCGAGGCCTTCGCCGCCGTAGCGCGCGCTGTGCACGCCGGGCCTGCCGCCGAGCGCGTCGACCGCGAGGCCGGAGTCGTCGGCGAGCGCGATGCCGTTCGCCGCGAGCGCGAGGCTCTGCGCCTTCTTGCGCGCGTTGCCCGCGAAGTCGGGCTGGTCCTCGACGGGATCCCAGGCGACGGGGAGCTCAGCGGGCGTGCGCAACGCGATGCCGAGCGGACGCAGCATGCGCTCCAGCTCGGCGAGCTTTTTCTTGTTGCCGGTGGCGATCCACAGCTCTCGCATCGCTCTGCGCGCGTTCAGATGCCGAGGATCTGCTTCTGCATCGCGACGATGTCGGCGCAGCCCTTCTGGCCCAGCGTCAGCATCTGCTGCAGTTGGTCCACCGAGAACGGGCGACGCTCCGCAGCGCCCTGCACTTCGACGATCCTGCCGTCGCTCGCGCAGACGATGTTGAGGTCCACGTCGGCGGCGCTGTCCTCGCCGAAGTCGAGGTCCGCGACGATCTGCTCCTCGACGAGGCCGACCGACGTCGCGCTCACGAGGCCGCGCAACGGCCACTTGCGAAGTTGGCGCTGCTCTTCCATCCACAACAGCGCGTCGTAGAGCGCGACCATCGAGCCGTTGATCGCCGTCGTGCGCGTGCCGCCGTCCGCGGACAGCACGTCGCAGTCGACCCACAACGTGACTTCGGGAAGGATCGCGAGGTCGAGCGCGCAACGCAGCGCACGGCCGACCATGCGTTGGATCTCCTGCGTGCGGCCGTCGAGCGGGCGGCCCGTGCGGCCTTCGCGCGGCTTACGCGGGAAGCCGGCGGACGGCAGCATCGAGTACTCGGCCGTGAGCCAACCGCCGGGCTGCTTGTTGTACATCCACGACGGCACCTGCTCCTGCACGCTGACCGTGCACAGCACGCGCGTGCGACCGCATTCGGCGAGGACCGATCCGGGCGTCTGGTCGGTGAAGGCGCGGGTGAAGGTGATCGGCCGGAGCTGGTCCGGCTGGCGTCCGTTCTTGCGAGTCAGGGTGGTGTCCTCCGAGAGGAGAGGAATCGAGGGGGCCGCGCAGAGTAGCGATGCATGCGCCTGCGTAAACGCTGCGATGCGCGCTGCGAACGACACGTTGCGACTGTTGCGGCGCGCCGCTTCAGACCGTCAGCGCGGCAGCGAGAGCACGGCGCAGTTCGCGCACGCCGAACGGCTTGCGGATCTCGGTGACTCGGTCGAGCAACTGGCTCGGAACGCCGCCTTGGCGGACTTCGGACAGCACGAAGATGCGCAGGTCCGGGCACAAGCGGGAGATGGTCGAGGCGAGCAAGTCGCCGGCGTCGAGCCGGCCCACGTGGTCGACGACCAGGATCTCGAATCGTTCGGGCGTCGCCTGGATCAGCGAACGCGCCGCAGCGCCGTCGGGGCAGGCAAACACCGCGCGGCCCTGCGCCTTCAACTCGGTCGCGAGCATGCCGCGGACGCTCGCGTCCTCCTCGAGCACGAGCACGCCGCCGAAGCGATGTGCGCGCGGGATGGTCACGACGGGCTCGGCTTGCGCAGGCTCGGCGTCGCCGCTCGCGGCATCCACCTCGACCTGGTGCGAGCGCGCATCCTGCTCGGCCGCGAACTCGGTCTCCTCGTCGCCCGTCTGCAGCGGAATCTGCACGACGGCGCTCGCCTCGTGGCCGGGCTCGTGTGCCAACGTCATCGTCGCGCCGTACGCGCGCAGCAAGTGCGCTGCCGCGGTGCGCGCGACCAGGAACGACGCGCTCGGCGAGTCTGCTCGCAACGGCGCGTCCAACGACTCGTCGCGTTCGAGCACGAGCTGCACGTGCGCTTCGGGGCGTTCGCCTTCGAAGCTCGGCTCGACTTGCACGAGCAGTCGCATCGCGCCGCGTTCGAGGTGGTGGAGTGCGGTGGTCGCGAGCGTCAACGCGAGCAACAAGTCGTCGTGGTCGCCGCACAGCCGCAGCGAGGGCTGGGGCAGGTTCCAGGAGATCTGCAGGCCGAGCGCGCTCGAGCTGAGCTCTTCGCGCAGGCTCGTCAGCAGACGGTCGATCGGCACGGAGCCAGGCGTCGGGTGCGGCGACTGCGCATATGCCGCGACCTTGCCGTGGAACCGGCGGAGCCGCCGGATCGCGAGCCACAGCGACTCGACTGCGTCGCCTTGCGTGCGCAGCGTCGGCGTCGACTCGATGAGCCGGAACGTGCCGCCTTCGATGCCCGAGACGATCGTCGCGAGGTCGCGGGAGAACGCGCGCGCCATCTCGCTCGGTGCGGGTTCGACCGCAGTCTGCTCCGCGTGCGCCGCCGCCTCGCGTTCCGCTGCCTCGCGCCGCGCGCGTTCCTCGATCTCGCGTAGGCGGCCGCGCAGCGCGTCGGCCTCGGCGGCAAGAGTCTTCTCCGTGCGCCGCAGCTCCTCGGTCTGGCGAGCGCGGAGTTGCTCGCGTTCGAGCTTCGCGGACTCCACAGCGTGCTGCGTCTCCTGCTGCGCGCGCGCGACGGCACGGCGCAGGAGCGCGTAGGCGACGGCGGCGCCGAGCGCGGCGCCGACCATGGAGGTGAGGAGGATCTGCACGGTCTGCGAGGGACGAGGGACCGGGCAAGGTAGCGATCCGTTCCGCGCCTGTCGACCTGTGCGACGGCGCTGCACGGGTCACCGCAACAGCGCGGCGTAGAGCGCGTCCAGCTCGTGGTCTGCGCCCGTGAACATCCCGTCGGGAACCCGGAACGCGCCGCGGATCGCCGCGAAGATCTCCGCGTCCTGGTAGCGATCGAGCGAGAGTCCGGCGAGGTACTGGAGCCGCAAGCTGACGTCGACGTTGCGTTCAGCGTCGGCGAGCCAAGAGGTCATCGTCGATGCGTCGCCGGCGAACGTCGACAGCAGCGACAGCGCAGACCCGAGCTCCGCTTCGCCGAGCGAAGCGCGCAGCATCGGATTGTCCTCGATCGCCGTCTGCATGCGCGTGAGGTCGAACGACATCGGCGTGCGGCGAGCCATCGCGACGAGGTCGTAGCCGCGGTTCGAGGGATCGCTGTTCCAGATCGACGAGAACGGGAACGCATCGAACAGCGTCGCGAGCTGGCTCTTCACCGCGGCCGCGTCGGTCTGGTAGAGCGGCACCCACTGCGTGACCACGCCGCCGTCGCGCAGGCGCGCCTTCACGAGGTCGTAGTACTCGCTGGTGTAGAGCGCGGCGGCGCCGCGCACCCACGGATGGATCGGGTCCGACGTGATGACGTCGAAGGTCTCGGTCGTCGTCGCGAGGTAGTGGCGCGCGTCGTCGAGCACGATCTGCGTGCGCGGGTCGTCGAGCACTCCGCGATTCACGTCGGCAAGGTGCGTTCGCGCGGCGGCGACGACCGCGGGCTCGATCTCGCACACGACGATGCGTTCGACGGTGGGCCACTCGACGAAGCAGCCGGCCGTCACGCCGGCGCCGCAGCCGACGACGAGCACGCTGCGTGGCGCGCCGTGCGCGAGGCAAGGCAGATGTCCGAGCATGCGCTGCAGCCGCATGTCGAGGCCTTGGGTCGAGGCCACGACCTTGCCGCTCACATGGAAGCTGCGATGGCCCTGGTACTCGGACACCGCGACGGACGCGCTGACGCCTTCCTTCACGCATAGGTAGTCGACGTCGGCGGCCCACTTGTCGACCGAGCGGCCGAATGCGACGAGGCCGGGCGACAGGCCGGGGACGAGCACTGCGCACACTGCCGCGAGCGACGTGACCCCTGTCGCGGCGGCGACGCGGCGCAGCGAGGTGCGCGTCGTGTCGGCGCTGTCCTGCCGTTCTCCGAGCAACAGCAGCGCGGCAACTGCGGCCGCGAGCACCAGGGCCCGGTTGCTGTCCTGCGTGCCGATGGTCGCGACCGCGAACAGTCCCGTGCCGATCGCGCCGAGGATCGCGCCGATCGTGTTCGCTGCGTAGAGCCCGCCGACGACTCGGTCGCTCGGCGCGCCTTCGCGACTCGAGGTCGCGATCGCGAGCGGGAACGACGCGCCCCACAACACGCATGCGGGAAGCAGCGCCAGCAAACAACGCGCGAAGTCCCACACGTAGTGCAGCGGCATGTTCGTGTAGACGTGTTCCTGGAAGATCCACGTCGGCTCGCCGAACGGAACGACGTGGGCGATCGCGAACGACGACCAGAGGATCGCGGGGACCAGCGCGAGCTGGCAACGGCCGAACGCGGCGCGCGGTCGCGTGCACGTGCGCGACCACCGCGCGCCCAGTGACGTGCCGATGCCGAGACCCGTGAGGAACACCGCGAGGATCAGCGAAAACGTATAGGTCGTTGCGCCGAGCAGCAGCGACAGCTGGCGCGTCCAGAGGATCTCGCAGCCGAGCGCGGTCAGCCCCGAGAGCGCGATCGCAAGCAACGCAGGATCGGCGGAGCGCGCGGCGACGCGCGGCTGCGTGATTGCATCGGCTTGCGTGGCATCGACCGGCGCGACGCGGCATGTCCGCAACAGCAAGAGTGCGGTGACGCCGATGATGCCGTTGCCCACGGCGGCGACATGGCTCGCGGTGCGCACGTCGTAGACGCGCATCAGGAAGAAGCCTGCCGCCAGCGTGCCCGCCACCGCGCCGACGACGTTGCTGCCGTAGAACCGCGCCAGCCACGAGTTCGCGTCCTTGCGGCCCTGCCATTGCCGGGCAACGGCGGGCAGCGTGGCGCCCATGAGCATGGTCGGCGGGATCAGCGCGGCAGCGGCGATCGCTCCGCGCCATGCGGCCGAACTCGCGCCTTCTGCATGCAGGTTCGCGTAGAAGCGGCCGAGCGCGGGAAGCAGATCCGGCATCCACGCGCCGAACGCGCCGATGCCGAACTCGAGCGCCGCATAGACGAGCAGTGGTGGCCACGACCTGCGCACGATGCGCGGCAGCGCCCAACTGCCGAGGCACATGCCGCCCATGAAGCTGCCGAGCAGCAGCGCGACGGAGATCGCCGACGATCCGATCGACAGCCGCAGCAGATGGAACCACGCGACCTCGTAGACGAGGGCGCATGTGCCACTCGCGAAGAACAGCGCGCACAGCGTTGCGGCGGAGGCTGCGCCGCTGAGCGCGACGTCCGTGCGCGCGCCGGGGCTGTTCAAGTGGCCTCGGCCTTGTTCGGCATCACGAGCGAGAGGAGGAGCAAGAGGCCCATCGTCGGCGCCGCGATCCACAGCATCGCCCAGCGGAAGTCGGCGAGGGCAGCGTGTTGTTTGGCCGCGAGCACGCTCCACACCGTGTAGGCGACGTAGGAGAGCAGGAAGAAAAGGCCTTCCCAGCGCGCGATGCGACGTCCGGTGAGGAAGACCGGCATCGACACGATCGCGACCGCGATCATGAACGGCAGGTCGAACGCGATGACGGTGGGGGCGATGGGAAGGGATCCTCCGGAGGCGACGCCCGTCGCGCCGAGGCAACCGAGGATGTTGAACGTGTTGCTGCCGATCACGTTGCCGACGGCGATGTCGCGTTCGCCGCGGATCGCGGCCGTGATCGAGGTTGCGACCTCAGGCATCGAGGTTCCTGCCGCGACGACCGTGAGCCCGATCACGACATCGCTCACCCCGAACGCCTTGGCGAAGTTCACCGCGGCGGCGACCAGCCATTCTGCGCCGAGCACGAGCAGCGCGAGACCCGCGACCACGAGCCCGACTTGCACGATCCAGGAGTCGTCCCAGGCCGTCTTCTCGGGCATGGACTCGGCGTACTTCTCTTTCGTCGCGATCGTCTCGCGACGTGACTGCCGGATCAGCATGACCGTGTAGCCCGTCATCAGGGCGAGGAAGATCCACGACTCGACTGCGTCGATCCTGGCGTCGTGCGCGAACCACGCGAGCAGCAACGACGCGCCGATCATGACAGGAGCCTCTTGCCGGAGGATCTGTGCGTGCACCACGAGTGGAGTGATCAGCGCCGACGCGCCGAGGATGAGCAGCACGTTCAGGATGTTGCTGCCGACGACGTTGCCGATCGCGACGTCGGAGTTGCCTTTCAGCGCGGATCCGACCGAGACGGCGAGTTCGGGCGCGCTCGTGCCGAACGCGACGATGGTGAGTCCGACGACGAGCGGCGAGACGCCGAACGACAGCGCGAGCTTGCTGCTGCCGCGCACGAGGAGCTCGGCGCCTGCGACCAGCGCCACGAGCCCGAGACAGAAGAACAGGATGTCCACGCGGGCATGCTAGCAGCCCGTCGAAGAACGCATGCTGCCTGCGAGCCCGGCATCCCGGCCGATCTCTGCGTCGTGCGAACTGCGTCGAATCCACGGATTCGACTTCGTCCGCACTCCTTGAAATCGACCCGGCTTCCAGGCTCTCGGCGACGCAGCCATTCTTCAACGGGCTGCTAGCCCGCATTCCCCGCCGATCACCCGCTGCGCCATTGCGGCTGCATGCGGGGACTTCTTCGGGGCCCATTGCCGTCATCGACGGGCCTGCCGGTGCGTGTTTGCGCCAGCTCGGTCGACAGCTGCGTGTTCGTACGCACTTGCGGTGTCTTGCAACGCATGGCCACGCCGCGTCCCGGCCGCATTCCTCCTTGGCCGATGCGCAGCCGCGCGCCGGTCGCGGACTCAGATCTTGCGGCCGAGGTCGGTGCCGAGCCGGAAGTCGTGCTCGACGATGCCGCGGCACTGCGCGGCGGGCACGGCCACCGGCGAGCCGTTCACGAGCAGCGTGCCGCACGCGCGCACGAGCGTGAACGCGACGAACCCGCCGCTGCCGTTCTGCACTTCGTCGTGCACGTCGGCGCAGTCGTGGTGTAGCAGCGGCGACGGCACGCCGAGGAACCGCACGCGCAGCCGGTGGTTCTCCTGGCGGTTGTCGATGGTGACGCGCATGCGCACGAACGGCTCGTCGTGGCTCGCGACGAATCGCAGCGTGCAGTCGAAGCCTGCTTGCGTGCGGCCGAGACGGCCCTGCAGCACGAGATCGGAGTAGCCGGCGCCGGTGACGTGGCGCACGGGCTGCAGGAACTGCGCCGAGAACAGCCGCGGCCGCTCCGCTTCGTCGCCGACGAATGCGTCCAGCGTGCCGAGGTCCTTGCGCGCCTCGAACCGCACGCAGTTGGGGGAGTTGATGCCGGCGGTGCGGTCGACGAACAGCACGCCTTCCTTGCGCGAGAAGCGGATGCGGGCGCCGCCGCTCTCGACGGCGATGTCCTTCTTCTTGCGCAGCGCCTTGCCCTCGAACGTCTGCACGCGCAGCGGGTCCTCCGGCGGCTTCGGCCACGCGTCCTCGACGGGCGCGAGCGAGAGCGTCTCCTCGAGCGCGTTCATGAAGCCGCGCGCCGTGCCGTCCTGGACCGTGCCGGACCACAGGTCGGGGCGCAGCATCGGATCGAACTGGTCGAGTCGACGGCGCGCCTTCTCGCTGCGGCCGGCGGCGCGCAGCGCGCGCCACTCCAGCAGCTTGAGGTCGATGCGGCAGTCGTGCGATCCGCGTCCTGGCGGCTGCATCGCGAGATGCTCGCGATCGCATTCGGCAGGCACGGTGGCGAGCGTGGTGGCTCGCCGATCAGGGTGGGACCTCAACGGGCGATCTCGATCGAGTAGTGGCGGTCGCTGTTCATCGCGACCTTCGCGTGGCCGATGCCCGCCGCCTTGGCGACCTGCACCGCTTCGTCCAGCGTGAGGGCGGCGCACAGCGACTGCAAGAGCAGCTGTTGGTGGTCTTTCGGCGCGTCGCCGGCATGCAGCGCGACGAGGCGTTTGCACTCGGCGAGGTCTGCCGGGCGATAGAGGTCGCGGATCAGCAGCACGCCGCCCTTCTGCAGCACGCGCGCGGCCTCGCGCACGAAGACGACCGGCTCCGGGATGTGGTGGAGGATCGTGTTGCTGAAGACGCCGTCGAACGAACCGTCCGCGAACGGCAGCGCCTTGACGTCGGCCCGGGCGAACGTGACCCGGTCCTCGAGGCCCAGGCTCTTTGCCTTGGGGCGGGCGAGCGCGAGCATCGTCTCGGCGGCGTCGACGCCCAGGATGCTGGGGATCGAGCTGCGTCGGGCGAGGAGGAACGGGATGTCGCCGGGGCCGGTCCCGAGGTCGAGGACCTTCCGGCAGGCGCCACCGCCCAGCTGAAGGAAGCGGTCGACGACGAGGCCGTTCACGATCGAGTGGTCCATCGCCGCGTAGCTCTGGGCTTCGTCGACGGTGTCCATGTACTCAGGTTCGAGCACGCGCTGCATCGCGACCGATCTTGGCGAAGCTGGAGACGGGTTCCAGTTCCTGGGCGGAAATGCCGATGGCATGGCCCGCATGAAGCCCGTCCGCCTCTACGGAGATCCGTTCGCCGCCTGTGGCGCCTCGTCTGCGCTCCGCTCCGTGCTGGAGTTGTGCGCGGAACGCGGCTTCAAGCCGAGCCTCTGCCTGTCGACGCTGCGCCCGAGCAAGGGCCAAGGCGACGGCACGATCCACATCGGCAGCGCCGACGCGCCGCGTGGCGAGCTGACGCCGCAGATGCGCGCATTGGTCGAAGTTGCGTCGAACACGCCGATTCCCGCGACTGCGCCGGTGGTCGTGTTCGCGCCGCAGCGGTGGCAGAAGGACATGCTCGCGCTCGCGGCATTGGAATGGCCGAAGGCCTGCGTGGTGTTGCTCGGCGGCGTCGATTCGCCGGATGCGATGCTCACGCGCGTCGAGGGCGAGTTGCGTTGGGCGGGCACCGAGGATCCTGCGATCTGCAGCGATCTCGACGCGCTCGAAGCCTGGGCCGAGTTGCCTTCGCCGCCCGCGGACGGCTCCGTGCTCCACGTCGGCTCGGCCGACGCGGCGGCCGGCACCGACGTCGCGATCCGCGCGTTCTTCGCCGCGTGCGCGGACTCCGATCGCGTGCTGCGCATCGTGCTGCCGAGGAACGAGTCCGTCGCGGCCTCGCGCTACGCCGCGCTCGCAGTCGAGGTCGGCGGCGCCGATGCGCTGGAGCGCGTCGAGTTCGTGCTCGAAGAACTTCGTCCGGAACACGCCGCGGACTGCTCCGCCGCGCTCCAACCGCTGCGCCGCCTGCTCGCAGGCGACGTGCTCGCGCAACTGCTCGCGTCTGGCCGTCCGCTGGTCGCGACGCGTTGGCATGCGACTGCGCCGGCGCTCGGCGCGCCCTCGGTCTGCCTGCCGGTCGGCGGCTCGATCGAACGCGGCGTCGACGGCCTGCCGTGGTGCGAGCCCGACCTCGCGAACGTCACGGTCGCGCTGCAGCATGCGTTGGCCGACGCCGAGAAGGCCAAGCTCATCGCCCAGCGCGCGCGCGCGCACGCGTTCGCGGAGCTCTCCGCCGATCGTCCTGCCGCGCCGCCCAAGCCGATGCCGAAGCCGAAGAAGCGGCCCGTCGTCGCGTTGGAAGCGCCGTTCTTCGAGGTCTCGTCCTCGTCCGAACTCAGCATCGACACGGCCCGCGCGCTCGCGCGTCGCGGCAACGTCGAACTGAAGCTCGTGCCGAGCGGCACGTTCTCGACCGATCTCGAGGCGCTGCGCGAACGCGCGCCGGGCCTCGATTCGCTGCTGTCGCGCGCGCCCGCCGACGTCGACCTCTGGCTGTCGACCGGTTGGCCGCCGCGCGTCGAACGGCCGTCGTGCCGTTCGTTCGCGACGCGCATCGACTGGGAATACGGCGCGTTGCCGACCGACCTGTCGCCGCTCGTGACCAGCGAGGCCGACCACGTCGTCGTGCACAGCCGCCACGTCGAGCGCACGCTCGAGGCCGCAGGCTGCGCGCACGAGCGCATCGTGCGGATCCCGCACGGCGTCGACGGCGCGGTGTTCCACGAGAACGCGACGCCCGACGCGGAGCTCGTCGCGTGGAAGGGCGACCTGCCGATGGTCCTGTTCGTCGGCGGCATGGTGTTCCGCAAGGGATTCGACGTGCTGCTGCGCATGGCGCTCGAGGCCACGCGAGGCGGCGCGAAGTTCGTGCTGTGCCTGAAGGCCATCGGCCACGGCCAGCACTACGCGGGCTACCACATGGAAGAACTGGCCCGCCGCTTCGCGAGCACGCCCGGCGCGCCGCCGGTGCGCATCCTCGACGCGGAACTGAGCCGCGAGCAGCTCGCCTCGGTCTACCGCGCGGCGGACTTGCTCGTGCATCCGTACCGCGGCGAAGGCTTCGGCCTCCCGGTGCTCGAGGCGCGCGCGTGCGGCGTCCCGGTGCTCGTGACCCAAGGCGGCGCGACCGACGACTTCGCCACCGGCGAAGGCTGCGTCGGCATCCCGTCGTCGCGGCGCGCGCTGCCGTTGCCGGGCGCGCACAAGGGCCAACCGTGGGTGCTCGAGCCGGACGGCGAGGCTGCGTGCCGCCTGCTCGTCGAGTCGCTGCGCGACCTCGCGAGCCTGAAGTCCGCGGCGCTGCGCGCTGCGCCGTCGGTGCGCGCGTCCCACACCTGGGATGCGGCCGCCGCCGCGATCGAGGCGATGGCGATGGGCAACGTGCCGGTCACCGAGCCGGTCGTCGAACTCCGCCGCGCGGTGTCGAAGAAGCCGACGCTCGTCGGCGGCTGAGCGTCCCGGCCGCCAAGGCGGGCTGCGTCCGCGGCCCGCGGCCCGCGGCCCGCGGCCCGCGGCCGCGCCGCGCCTTCCGCCGCGGACGTCGGACGTCGCGCGGACGGCTTGAGCGGCTTTTGCGACGGAATCCGGAACTCCCGGCCTCAAGGCGGGATCCGTGCACAGCCGATGTCGTGTTTGCAGGCAGAGGAACCATGATCGACTTCGATCGCGACACTGCGTTCACGCAGAGATTGCTCGACGCGCTCGACGCGCGCGCGAAGGCGTCTCTGCACAACATCGCGAACCAGAACGTGCCTGGCTTCAAGCGCCAGGAGGTGCGGTTCGAGGAGCAGCTCAAGAAGCAGATGGAGAAGGGCAGCCCCCTCGGCGACGTGAAGATCGAGGTGACGCGCGACGACTCCGGCGCGAAGGGCGTCAACAACGTCTCGCTCGTGGAAGAGGCTGCGCTGCTCGACAAGACCAAGCTGCTCCAGGAGTTCGCCACTCGGCGGATGGGCAGCTACTTCGGCACGATCAACAAGGCCATCTTCGGCAGGTGAGGTGAGTCATGAGCGATCCGGTGAAAGGCGCCTTCCAAGGCTTCGACATCGCGGCCGCGGGTCTCCGCGCCGAGATGATGCGTTCGGAGATAGTCGCCGCGAACCTCGGCAACATGCACCGCACGGGCAACGCGCAGAACGAGCCCTACCGGCGCAAGTCGGTCGTGTTCGAGGAAGTGCTCGACCGCGTGCAGGCGACGGGCGACACGCCGGGCGGCGACAAGCTGGCCGCGGGCGTGAAGGTCAAGGCCGTCATCGAGGACAAGAAGACGCCGTTCCCGACCTTCCGCGACCCGGGCCATCCCGACGCGGACAAGGACGGCTGGGTGATGCGCAGCAACGTCGACGTGTTCCAGGAACTCGTCGACCTCTCGGTCATCGAACGCAGCTTCGAGGCCAACCTCGCGTCGATGCGCAGCTATCGCTCGATGCTGCAGAACACGTTGAACAACATGCGGCCGTCGTGAGACGCCGCGAGTCCTGAGGAACGATCATGAGCAGCTTCGGAATCGAAGGCGGAGCAGGACCTGCGACACGCGGGACCTACGCGAACCTGTTGGGTCCGCGGATCCGCGCGCAGGAGCCGCGCACGCAGGAAGTCGAGTCGAGCCAACCAGCGGAGGCGCAGAAGGGCGCCTTCGGCGGCGCGCTCGCCGACGCCCTGCAACGCGTCGACTCGCTGCAGTCCGAGACTGCGCAGAAGACGCAGGCCCTCGCCATGGGCGAACCCGTGGCGTTGCACGATGTGATGGCGTCCATGGGGAAGAGCGAGATTGCGTTCAACCTCGTGCTCGAGGTGCGCAACCGCCTCGTCGATGCCTGGGAGAAGTTGTCTCGCTCGGTGGTTTGAGCCATGCGCCAGTTCCTGACCGAACTCCAGAAGAACCTCTCGGGCATCTGGTCCCGTCTCGACGGCGGCCAACGCCTGATCGTCGCTTCCGTGATGCTCGCCGCCGTCGTCGGCCTGTCCGCGATCCTGTGGTTCGCGGGCCAGCCGAGCTACGTCACCGTGCTGGAGCCCGCGTCCAGCGAGGAGATGCGCACCGCGAAGCGCGTGCTGAGCCAGGCCGGCGTGCCCACGATCCCCGACGAGACCGGCCGCGGCCTGCTCGTCGACCGCACGCACTACGGCCTCGCGCGCAACGCGCTCATCGAGGGCGGCCTGCTCGACAAGAGCCAGCGCGGCCTGCTCGACTCGAGCCTCGTCGAGGACGCCGACACGAAGCGCTTCAAGCTCGAGGCCGCGACGCGCCTGCAGGCCGAGACCGCAATCTCCGCGCTCGCCGGCGTGTCCAGCGCCACCGTGACCGCGAGCAAGCCGAAGCGTTCGGTGTTCCGCGATCGCGATCGCGAGACGGCGCCGCAGGCGACCGTCGCTTTGCGTCTGCGCCCCGAGGCCGCGTTCGAGGCCGTCGCGCGCAGCGCCGCTTCGCTCGCGTCCTCGCAGCTCGGCATCCCGATGACGAACGTCGAGGTGTTCGACGCCTCGAACCCTGGCCAGCGCTGGCGCTACGACCCCGACCGCGAGAGCGGCGGCGGATCGACGGAGTTCCTCGCGCTGGAGCGTCGCATCGCCAGCGAGCGCACGGCGAAGGCGCAGGAAGCGCTCGACGCGATCCACCCGGGCAAGACCAAGGTCACCGTCGGCGTCGAGCTCGATTCGCAGTGGGAGATCAAGAGCGAGAAGATGCTCGCCTCGGAGCCCATCGTGCTGAGCGACAGCATGACGAAGGACACGAGCGACAACACCGAGCGCACCAGCAGGGCATCGGGCGACCCGAGCCTCGCGGGGCAGGACGCGACGACCTCGGAGCCGAGCACGTCGAACAACACGAAGAAGGAGACGCGCGACCGCACCTACATGGCCGAGATCGGCGAGCGCCGCAGCGGCCGCCTCGCGCCCGAGGTGAAGCGTCTCTCCGTCGCGTTGATCTACGACCGCGCGCTGGAGCAGCAGCCTGGCTTCGACAAGCAGAACCTCGTCAACGTCGTGAAGTCGATCGTCGGCTGGGACCCCGCGCGCGACAGCGACACGGCGTTCAGCTCGATGTCGGGCGAGTTCACCGCCGAGGAGCCGCTGGCGCTCGAGAGCGGCCCGGGTTTCGCGGACACGGCGAAGCAGTGGGGCCCGGTGATCGGCCAGATCGTCGGCGTCGTGCTCGTGATCCTCTTCCTGAAGAGCCTCCTGAAGACGCAGCCTTCGGGCGTTGCGAAAGCGGAGGCCGCGACTGCCGGCGCCACGGGCGCGAGCGAGCCGGTCGACGAGTCGAAGCTCTCGGTCGAGGAGCAGCAGAAGCGCATGCGCCGTGAGATCGAGCGCGCGATCGCGAGCGATCCCGCTGCGCTCGCGAAGATGATGGAGAGCTGGCTCACGGAGCAGAAGGCCTGATCTGCCATGGCTGCCGCACCGAAGAAGGACACCAAGGCACAGACGGCCGATCGCGCGATCGCGACGCTGCTGCTGTCGATCGACCCCGAGCTCTCGGCGAAGGTGCTCCGGCACTTCTCCGACGACTCCGTCGACCGCATCACGCGCGCGATGCAGGAACTGCAGGAGCTCAGCGTCGACCGCGAGAGCATCCGCACGGCCTACTCCAGCGCGGTGACGCGCATGCGCCAGGGCGACATCGCCATCGGCGATGTCGGCGGCGCGATGCAGAGCGTGCTCGTGAAGGCGTTCGGCGAAGGCCGCGGCGCCGACGTGACGAAGCGCGCGAACAACGACATCCTCGCGAAGAAGCCGTTCGCGATGTTCGAGGCGTTGACCGCCGAGGACCTCGCCAACCTGCTGACCGAGGAGCACCCGCAGATCGCCGCCGTGTTCATGGCGCACCTCGATCGCAAGAAGGGCGGCGAAGTGCTGCGCTTCCTCGACGAGGAGATGCGCGCGGACCTGATCCAGCGCGTCGCCAACCTCGACCGCACGCCGCCCGACGTGGTGCAGCGCGTGCTCGAGGTGATGCGCAAAAAGGTCAAGGACCTCGGCCTCACGACGTTGCGTGCGGAGCCCAAGGCATGGGTGAAGGCCGCGGCGCAGATCCTCAACAACATGGGCGGCGGCGAGAAGTCGATCCTCGAGAAGATCGAGGGCGCCGACGCGCAGATGGCCGCCGCGATCCGCGACGAGATGTTCACGTTCGACGACATCCAGAAGCTCGACAAGAAGGCGATGCAGAAGATCCTCGCCGCCGTCGACTCGCGGAACCTCGCCGTCGCGTTGAAGGCCGCCATCCCCGCGGTGGAACAGAGCATCCTCGGGAACCTCAGCAAGCGCGCGGCCGACATGGTGCGCGAGGAGCGCGACTCGCTCGGCCCCACGCCGTTGTCCGATGTCACGAACGCGCAGAACGAGATCCTGAAGATGATCCGCGACATGGTCGACAAGGGCGACATCCAGGTCGGCGGCGCCGCGGAACAACTCGTCTAGGCCAGCCATGACCACGATCCCTTCTGCCATCGCGTTGGAGCAGCCGATCCGCGGCGTGCGCGTGTTGTCGCGTTCCGCCAACGCCGACGCCGCGACGCGCGGCAAGGTGAAGTGGCTCGTGTCGCTGGGCGAGCAGAAGGCGCGTCGCGAGGCGGAGCTGAAGGCGTTGCAGGCGGTCGCGCAGGCGGTGCAGCGCGCGATGCACCAGTCGCAGGCCTCGGTGACGCAGCGCACGGACGAACTTGCGGCGCTGGTCGTGGAGCTCGGCTTGTCGGTCGCTCGCGAGATCGTCGGCGCAGCGCTCGATCGCGGCGACGTCGATCCGATGCCGACCGTGGTCCACTGTCTGCGCGACTGCGTGCACGGCTCGGACGACGAGGACCTCGTGGTGAAGCTGCATCCGGACGACCTCGCGCTCGTTTCCGAACGCCTGCGCACGATGCCCGATCTCGCCGACGCGGTGGCGAAGGCGAAGTTCGTGGCGGACGCGACGCTCGGCCGCGGCGAAGTGCGTGCGTCGACCGACGCAGGCAAGCTGCGCTACGACCCGCGCGAGACCTTCGAGCGCGTCGCCGCCGCGGTGCGCAACGCCGCGCAAGGCGGCCAGTCGTGACCTCGCGCGCCTCGTTGCCGCCGCACCTGCAGGCCGCGTTGGCCGCCGGTCGCGCGCAGAACCGCATGATCGCGGAAGGCCGCGTGAAGGCGATCTCCGGCATCGCGATCCGCGTGTCGGGCCTTCGCGCCGCCATCGGCGACGTCTGCACGATCCACGCGCAGAACGGCCGCGAGGAGATCCCCGCCGAGGTCGTCGGCTTCGACGGCGGCGAGGCCGTCGTGCTCGCGCTCGGCGACCAGCAGGGCGTGGCGCCGTGGGACCTCGTCCGCAACGACCATCGCACGCTGCAGGTGCCGGTCGGACCCGCGCTGCTCGGCCGCGTGCTCGACGCGCTCGGCCGTCCGATCGACGGCGGGCCGCCGCTCGACGCGCCTGTGCGCGCGATCTCCGGCAGCGCGCCGTCGCCGCTCGAACGCGCGCCGATCCACGAACCGTTCCTCACCGGCGTGTCCGCGATCGACGGCTTCACGACGTGCGGCAAGGGCCAGCGCATCGGCATCTTCGCGGGCTCCGGCGTCGGCAAGTCGACGTTGATGGGCACGATCGCGAAGAGCGAAGGCGCGCAGGTCAACGTCATCGCGATGATCGGCGAGCGTGGCCGCGAAGTCGGCGAGTTCCTCACCGAGTCGCTGGGCCGCGAAGGCATGGCGAAGTCGGTCGTCATCGCGTGCACGTCCGACCAGGCGCCGATGCTGCGGCTGAAGGCGCCGATGGTGGCGGTCACGATCGCCGAGGCGTTCCGCGACCAAGGCCTCGACGTGCTGTTCTTGATGGACAGCGTCACGCGCTTCGCGATGGCGGCGCGCGAAGTCGGGCTCGCCGCGGGCGAGCCGCCGACGCTGCGCGGCTACCCACCGTCGCTGTTCGCGAAGCTGCCCCAGCTCGTCGAACGCCTCGGCAACGACGGCCGTGGCTCGATCACCGGGCTCCTCACCGTGCTCGTCGACGGCGACGACATGAACGAGCCCGTAGCCGACGCGCTGCGCGGCTACCTCGACGGCCACATCGTGCTTTCGCGCAAGCTGGCGGAGCGCGGCCGGTTCCCGGCGGTCGACGTGCTCGCGTCGATCAGCCGCCTGATGCCGAAGGTCACGCAGAAGGAGCACCAGCTGCGCGTGCGCAAGCTTCGCGAGTGGCTCGCGCACTACGAGGAGAACAAGGACCTCGTCACGGTGGGGGCCTACAAGAAGGGCGGCGACCCGCTGCTCGACCAGGCGATCGCGCGCATGCCGCAGATCGAGGAACTGCTGTTCCACGGCGCCGCGTCGCGGCCGTTCGCGGAGACGCAGAAGAAGCTGCAGCAGATCGCCGGCGCCTGACGGGCGCCGGGCGCGCGCCGGGCGCACGTTGGCCGCGCGTCGGGAGCAGTTCCCGGACGGTGGCGACCCGAACGGAGCCCTGACCAGTTCGCGGCAGTTCGGCTCCACAAGATCCCATGCCATGGCCGATAGACGGAACCATGGGTCGGTTCCGGTTCCGGTTGGCGGGCTTGCTCCGTCTGCGCACGCAGATGGAGCGCGTCGCGCGTCAGCAGCTCGCAGGCGCGATGGGCGCCGTCGCGGGCGTCGAGCAACGGCTCGAGAACGCGACCGAGGGCCTCGCCGAATGCGAGCGGCTCGGCTGCGGGACGGATGCTGCGGCTCCGTTCGCGCGCGCGTTGAGCAAGGGGCTCGCGCGGCACCGGCTGCGGTTGCAGAACGAACTGCGCGCGGCGCACGCGCAACTCGACCGCGCGCGCGGCGACTGGGTCGAACGCCGGCGCGACCAGCGCACGCTCGACATGCTGCGCGACAAGCGCCGCGAAGAGTGGATGCAGTCGCAGCTGCAGCGGGAACAACACGAACTCGAAGAGCTCGCGCGCGGCCGGACTCCGGCGCCTGCGCGTGAAGAGGAGACGAAATGAAGGGTCTGATCGTCAATGCGATCGCCGGCACGGGCCTGTTCGCAGGCGCGCTCGTCGGCGGACTGATGGCCACTGGCCGTTGGAATCACGAAGGCGTCGCGAACATCCCTGTGCTGAACATGATGTTCCCGGCTCCGCCTGCGGACGCGGCCACCGACCCGCACGCCACCGACCCGCATGCTGCGGACGGCGCGGCGAAGGACGCGGCGCACGGCGCTGGCGCGAAGGACGCGCACGAGGCGTCGACGGGCGGCGACTCGCATGCGACTCCGGCCGACGGCGCGCACACGGCCGCGACGCAGGATCCCAAGCGCCTGCCGCTGCCGACGCCCGGCAAGTCGCTCTTCCAGAAGGAGGAGAAGAAGGGCGGCGGCGGCCACGGCGAGGCTGCGGCCGGCCACGGCGAGACCAAGGACGCGCATGGCGATGCGGCGAAGAAGGACGCGCACGGCGCGGATCCTGCGCATCCGCCTGCGGCTCCCGCTGGCGAGATGGCCCACGGCTCGATGCCGGAGCGCGACTTCGCGCAGGTCGGCAACCAACTCAAGAAGGAGCCCGGCGTGCGCTACCAGCCCGGCGCGCTGTTCCGTTTCGACGGCATGCCCGCGGGCGTGACGCCGGACCAGCTCAACGCGGCATGGAAGCGCGTGCAGGACGGCCTCGCCGAGATCGAGCGTCGCACGAAGGCGGTCGAGATCCAGGAGAAGGAACTGCGCGAGTTCAGCGAGGACGTCGCGCGTCGCCAGACCGAGGTCGGCAAGGAGCGCGCCGAGGTCGAGGCCATGCAGCGTCGTCTCGACGAGCGCATCCAGCAGTTCCAGGACCAGATCAAGCTGATCCGCAACGACGAGGTCGCGGCCCTGAAGCGCAACGCGCAGCACTTCGCGAACTTCGAGCCCAAGAAGGCCGTCGAGATCATCACCGGGCAGTGGAAGACCGACGCCGGACAGGTCGAGGTCCTCAAGCTGCTCGAGTTCATGAGCAAGGACGACATCGACGAGATCCTCGCGGAGATGCCCGCTGCGCTCGTGCACGACGTGATGCAGAAGCGGCTCAAGGTGACCAAGGAACCGGCGCCATCGGCGACTCAGAAGAAGTGAACTTTTTCTCGACACCCGCGTCCCGAGGCGTCGATAGACGCCGGAAGGACCGTTGCGAGGGAGCGATCCACTGTGGCTGACGACAAGAAGAAAGAAGCAGACGGCAAGGCCGAGGACGGCAAGAAGAAGAAGGGCTTGCCGCCCGTCGTGATGATCGCCGTCGGCGCCGTGCTCGGAGGAGCTGGCGTCGTGTTCGCGATTCCGCCCAAGACGGTCGAGGTCCCGGCTCCTGCCGTCGTGCTGCACGACGAGCAGATCGAGCACCCCGACAAGATGGAGTTCCGGTTCAACCCGCGCGCGCAGGCTGGCAAGCACTACGCGAACATCTCGTTCACGTTCGAGTACTCGGTGCGCGAGGACAAGAAGGACGCCGCGTTCGAAGCCATCAAGCACGGCTGGGGCCGCACGCGTTCGAACGTGATCGAGCTGCTGTGCGGCATGACCGCGCAGGAGCTGCAGTCGCCGAGCGGCAAGCGCATCCTCGCCAAGTCGTTGATCGAGACGTTGGACAGCACGCTCTTCCCCGCCGAGGGCGGCGAGAAGGTCGCGACCGTCAACTTGATCAACTGGGGCGACTACATGTTCCAGTGACCGCGAGACGGTGACGACGTGAACGACATCCTCAGCAACGAAGAGATCGACACGCTGCTCGACCTGTTCCGTCAAGGAGCCGTCGAGGAGGACGTGCGCGCTGCCGCGCCTGCGCTCGAAGCGCCCGCGGACGATCGTTGCCGGGAAGTCGACTTGCTCAAGCCCAACCGGCTCGCGCGCGAGCAGGTTCGCGGCATCGAGCGCTACTTCGAGAGCGCCGCGAAGCTGCTCTCGGCGACGATCTCGGACAAGCTACGCATCGACGCGCGCTGCGACTGTGTCGCCGTCGAGCAACAGCGCTTCGGCACGTGGCTCGAGCAGCTGCCCGGGCCGGTCGCGATGTACGTCGTGAAGATGGAGCCGTTCAAGACGCCCGTGTTGCTGTCCGGCAGCACGAGCCTGCTCTACGGCGCCGTCGACCGCATCCTCGGCGGCAGCGGCCGCGTCGCGCGCGTGCCGAAGGACTTCACGCAAGCCGAGTACACCGTCGCGGACGCATTGATCCACCCGTGCCTCGACCGCATCGTCGAGAGCCTGGAGGAAGTGGTGAAGCTGAAGTGGTCCGTCGAGAACCGCTTCTGCAACCCGTCGATGGCGCAGATCCTGCCGTCGCAGGACGTGGTGCTCTCCGTCTACTTCCAGATCTCGGGCGAGTTCCTCATCGGCGACCTGCGCATGATGATCCCGTTCCAGGCGATCGAGCCGTGGCTCGAGAAGTTCGCCAAGGACAGCGTCACGCGCATGGAGCCGGGGGCGATGAAGGACAAGGTCGCGAAGACCGTCCGCTCCGTCCCGCTGGAGCTGAAGGTCGAGCTCGGATCCGCGCGCATCACGCTGCGTCAGTTGCTCGACCTGCAGCAGGGCGACGTGATCCCGCTGGACACGCGCTTCGGCAGCCCGGCGATCGTGCCGGTGATGGGAAAACCCAAGTTCCTCGGGCAAGTCGGCAGGATCGGCAACAGGTTGGGTGTCCAGGTTGCCGATGTCATGGGGGAGTAGAGCATGAGCGACCCGACGACCACTTCTGAAGACGCCTGGACCGCCGCATCGGAGATCGCGCGCGTGTCCGCCGAGGCGGTTGCCGCCGCGGTGCAGCCTGTCTCGTTCGGCCAGCTCGGCGCAGGCAAGAAGGGCGACTCGCGCAACCTGGACCTGTTGCTCGACGTCGAGATCCCGATCTCGGTCGAAGTGGGCCGCGCGCAAATGAGCCTCGAGGAAGTCCTGAAGCTCGTGCCCGGCAGCGTCGTCGCGCTCGACAAGAAGGCCGAGGAGCCCGTCGACCTGCGCGTGAACGGCAAGCTCGTCGCTCGCGGCGAGGTCGTCCTCGTCGACGACACCTACGGCCTGCGCATCACGCAGATCGTCGACGCCGCAGGCCGCATCGAGAGCCTGCGCTGACCGTCGGCGCCGCGCGGGGATCGCGGACTGTTGCCCGCGGATCTTCCGCGGACCGGCGCGAGACTCCATGCTCTTCGCGATGCGCATCGCACCGCTGTCCGCACTGCTCGCCGCCGCGTTCCTCTCGTCGTGCTCGCTGTTCCGTTCTGCGCCCGCAGAACGCGACTACACGCTCGTCTACCTGAAGACCGGGCCGGCGCAGGGGCTCACGAAGGACGCGCAGCAGCAAGCGTTCGCGGGCCACATGGCCAACATGGGCAAGCTCGCGCGCCAGGGTCAACTCGTGATGGCAGGGCCGTTCGGGGCGAAGCGCAGCGACAACGCGCTGCGCGGCATCTTCGTGCTCGCGACCGCCGACGAGGCCGAGGCCCGGCGCATTGCCGAGACGGATCCGGCTGTGCAGGCGGGCGTCTTCGCGTTGGAGTTCCACCCGTTCCGCACGGCTGCGCCGTTGCCGCAGTTCCTCGCCGCGGAACTCGCGCGCGAGGATGCGCAGAAGGCCGCGGGCCGCACGCCGAAGCCGGGCGAGTTCGGCCGCGGCTACGCGTTGCTCGTCGCCGACGACTACGAGGGGATGTGCGAGGCAGTCGACGGCCGTCGCGACGTGTTGCTGAAGGCGCGGTTCGACGGCACGAAGGGCTTCGCCGTCGTGAACTGCATCGACCGCGTCGCCGCGGAGGAAGCGTTCGCGCTCGTGCGCGAGCAACTCGGCACGCATCGATTCGAGGAGTGGTTCGCGAGCAAGGGGCTCGAGCAGTTGCCGACGATGCAGTGACGGCGCCGAGCAACGCGCATGCGGCGCGGCGAACGTCGTGCTCGCTGTTTGCTCGCAAGTGCGCGCAGATGGAGTCCTTCGGCTATCCTGCGCATTCCGGATCCCACCGATGCGCATCTTCCAACTCGCCGCTGCTGTCCTCCTGTTCGCCGCCTCCGCGGCGGCCCAACTGCTCTTCCGCGACGACTTCGCATACGCGGGTCCGCTCACCAGCAATGGCTGGATCGCGCACAGCGGCGCAGGACAGAAGACGATCGTATCGTTCGGAGACTACGCGCGCCTCGACCAAGGCACGGGCGCAGGCGAAGACATCAACCGCTCGTGGGCTCCGTTCCCGCTGACGCAGACGCTGTGGTGCGGCTTCCGTTTGCGCGTGCCGTCTGGCGGCGCCGTGACGTCGACGAACGGCCTCTACTTCATCCACTTCAAGGACGCGGGCTCCGGCTTCCGTGCGTGCACCGGCATCCGCGCGCCGGGCGCAGGCGGCAACTTCCGCCTCGCGATCCGCGCCGACGGCACCAACCTGTCGACCGGCGCGAACTGGCCGCAGGACCTGATGTTCAACACGGACTACTTTGTCGTGATGAACTGGAACCCGACCACGGGCCAGTCGCAGATGTGGGTCGACCCGACGTCGCCGTCGTCCCCGTCGGTGACGCACACGGGCACGTTGGTCAACAACTTCATGGTCGGCCTCGCCCTGCGCCAATCGACCGAATACACGGGCTTCATCCACATCGACAACCTGTTCTGCGGCCTGTCGTTCTTCGACGTCGCAGGGCCTGGCGCGAGCTACCAGACCTTCGGCCCCGGCTGCTCCAACTCGGTCGGTGTCGCGAGCAACGTCGCCGACTCGCTGCCGCGACTCGGCTACACGACGACGGTGACGATCGGCAACGTGCCCAACCCCGCGGTCGCGCTGTTGCTGTTCGGCACGAGCAACGTCTTCTCGACGACCTTCGGCCCGCTGCCGCTCGACCTCGGTCCGTTCGGCGCCCCGGGTTGCTTCGGCCGCGTCAGCGACGACGCGTTGCAGTTGTTCGCCTTCGGCTTCAACGGCGTGCCGTTCCCGCTCGCGATCCCCAACGACCTCGCGTTCTTCGGGCTGCAGTTGCACACGCAGGCGATCGTGTTCGAGAACGTGAACCCGCTGGGCCTCACGGTCTCGGATGCCGCGACGATGGTGATCGGCGGCTGACGAAGGGGAGGCGGAGCGCCGGAGCGGGCGCGGCGAGTTTGCGGTTCAATCCGTGGATTGGACCCCGAACCCGGGATTCCCGTCGGCTGCCGCGGCGCGTTCGCGCGGGCTGCCGCGCGCGGCTCGTGCGAGGCATCGGCGGCGGGCGCGCGATGCGCCTTCGCCGCCGACGTCAGGCCGGCGTCACTTGCCGGCCATCTCGTCGCGCATCGCGGCCGCCTTCTGCGCGGCTTGCGTGCCCGACCACTTCTTCGTGTTGACGAACTTGTCGAGCTCTTCGGCGAGCTTGCGACGTTGTGCGAGCCTGCTGGGGTCGAACTTGCCCACGACCTTGTCGAGCGCCTTCTGCGCTGCGAGTTCGTCCTGGATGCGTTCGTCCTTGGCAAAGCGCGCCAGCTCGGCCTTCGCGGCCTCCGCAGGCGGAAGCCCGGCCCATTCCTTCTGCATCTTCTCCAGCGCCTTCTCGGCGGATCCGAAGTCCGGGCCCTTGCCCAGTTCCGGAACGCGAGCCGACTGCCGGTCGATGCGCTTCTGCAGGTCTGCCTGCTGGGCCTCGTAGACCGCCTTCGTCTCGTCGTCGAGATTGGGCGTCTGCATGGCCTTGCTGAGGAAGTCCTGGATCTTCTTGTGCTCCTTCTTCGCCCACATGGAGCGAAGTGCGTCGTACTTTGCGTCCGCCGGCAGCTTCGGGCCGAGCACTACGTTCTTCAGCTGTTCTTCGATCAAGCTCTCCGCCGGCTCGCGGTCCTTCGGAACGGTCAAGACCGTGCCGTCGGGTGCGATGCAGTAGATGCTCGGGAAGAAGCTGATGCCGTATTGCTCGTTCACGCCCTTGGCGATGACGAACGGGTACTTGGCGCCGAGCTTGGTGATGAAAGTGTCTTCGACCAACTTCTCGTTCTCATCGGACACGCCGATGAGCAGCAGCCCCCGTTCCCGATACTTCTCGTAGAGAGAGTTCAGGTGCGGGACGGCTGCCTTGCAGGGGCCTCACCAGGTCTGCGCGAAGTCGAGGATGACGAGCTTGCCTTCGAGCTCGTCGAACTTGGTCGGGCCGTCGTTCCAAGCCTTCAGGATCTCGAAGGCAGGGGCGACCGATCCCTTGGCGAGCTGTGCGGGCAGAGCGCTCGCGAACAGCACGGCCGCGGCGGCGGCGATGGTGCGGGTTGGGTTCATGGTTGCAGTGTGGTCGGGTGACCGGTCGCGCAGAGTAGCGGGTCACGCGCGCGGTCCAAGCCGCTGCGCGATGCACGCTGCACCGAACCTGCATCGTTGTGCCCGTGTCATGGCGCAAATAGCCCCTCGCCAGGGCCCCTTACGGGCTATGCTCTCCGGCCATTTCATGAGCCGCCGATTCGATCCCATTGAGCGTCTAGAGCGGTTCCCCATCCTGCGGACCCTGAAGAACCGGGTCCTCGTCTTCGACGGAGGCATGGGGACCATGATCCAGCGGGCCAAGCTCACGCTGGACGACTTCCACGGCAAGGAAGGCTGCAACGAGATCCTCGTCCGCACTCGGCCGGATGTCATCGAAGGCATCCACGCTGCTTACTTCGCGGCGGGCGCAGATGTCGTCGAGACCGACACGTTCGGCGGCCAGCCGTACGTGCTCGCGGAGTTCGACCTCGGGAACGAGGCCTTCGAACTCAACCGCATGGGCGCAGCGCTCGCGCGTCGCGTCGCCGACAAATTCAGCACGAAGGACCGTCCGCGCTTCGTGTCGGGTTCGATCGGCCCGGGCACGCGACTCGCGACGCTCGGCCACATCTCCGGCGAGGAGCTCTACCAGGCCTACCGCGTGTTCTCGAAGGGGCTGATCGCGGGCGGCGCCGACTGCCTCAACATCGAGACGTGCCAGGACCTGTTGCAGGTCAAGCTCGCCATCCTCGCTGCGCGCGACGCGATGGAGGAGCTCGGCCGCGAGATCCCGATCTTCTGCACGGTCACGATCGAGACGACGGGAACGATGCTCGTCGGCAGCGACATCGCCGCGGCGCTCACGACGTTGGAGCACCTGCCGGTCGACGTCGTCGGCATCAACTGCGCGACGGGCCCGGACCTCATGCAGGAGTCCGTGCGCCATCTCGGCAAGCACTCCACGCGCCCGGTGATGGTGATGCCCAACGCGGGATTGCCGCGCAACGTCGGCGGCGTCGCGGTCTACGACCTCACGCCCGAGGAACTCGGCCAATACCACGCCCGCTTCGTCCGCGAATTCGGCGTCGGCGTCGTCGGCGGTTGCTGCGGCACCACGCCGGAGCACGTCGCCGCGGTGGCGAAGGCGGTGCAGGGGCTCGTCCCGGTCGAGCGTCCGCGCGACTACGTGCCGCAGGTCGCGAGCCTGTTCCACTCGGTGCCGCTCACGCAGGACTCCGGTCCGTTGCTGATCGGCGAGCGCACGAATGCGAACGGCAGCAAGAAGTTCCGCGAGCTCATGCTCGCGCAGGACATCGAAGGCATGCTGCAGATCGCGAAGGAGCAGACGCACGAAGGCGCGCACGTGCTCGACGTCTGCACCGCCTACGTCGGCCGCGACGAGATCGCGGACATGACGAACCTGCTGCGCCCGCTCGTCCAGAAGGTCACCGCGCCGGTGATGATCGACAGCACGCAGCTCGACGTCGTCGAGGCCGCGCTCAAGGTCACGCCAGGACGCGCGATCATCAACTCGATCAACCTCGAGGACGGCGAAGGCAAGGCCGACGAGCTCTGCAAGCTCGCAGTCCGCTACGGCGCGATGTTCGTCGCGCTGACGATCGACGAAGAGGGCATGGCGAAGACCGCGCAGCGCAAGCTCGAGGTCGCCAAGCGCATCCACGACATCGTGGTGCACAGGCACGGCATGAAGCCGGAGGACCTGATCTTCGATCCGCTGACGTTCACGATCGGCTCGGGTGACGAGGCGTCGCGCGACGCGGGCATGCAGACGCTCGAGGGCATCAAGCTCATCAAGGAGCAGATCCCCGGCGTGCGCACGATCCTCGGTCTCTCCAACATCAGCTTCGGCCTCGAGCCCTACGCGCGGCAGATCCTCAACTCGGTCTATCTCGCCGAGGCGATCCGCCACGGCCTCGATTCCGCGATCGTGCACGCGAGCAAGATCGTGCCGTTGTCGAAGCTCGAGCCCGCTGACCGCGAGGTCACGCTCGACCTGATCTACGACCGTCGGCGCGAGGGTTACGACCCGCTGTTCGAGTTCATCGGGCGCTTCTCCGGCAGCAAGCGCATCGACTTCGGCAAGGGCAAGGACGAGATGGAGATGCCCGTCGAAGAAAGGCTGAAGCGCCGCATCATCGACGGCAACAAGATCGGCATCGAGAAGCACCTCGACGAGGCGATGCAGAAGCACAAGCCGCTGGAGATCATCAACGAGATCCTCCTCGACGGCATGAAGGTCGTCGGCGACTTGTTCGGCAGCGGCGAGATGCAGCTGCCGTTCGTGCTGCAGAGCGCCGAGGCGATGAAGTTCGCGGTCGCGCACCTCCAGAAGTTCATGGAGAAGATCGAAGGCGAGGAGAAGGGCACGATGGTGCTCGCGACCGTGCGCGGCGACGTGCACGACATCGGCAAGAACCTCGTCGACATCGTCGTCAGCAACAACGGCTACCGCGTCGTCAACCTCGGCATCAAGGTGCCGGTCGAGCAGATCGTCGAAGCTGCCAAGAAGGAGAACGCGACGGCGATCGGCATGAGCGGCCTGCTCGTGAAGTCGACGGTCGTGATGAAGGAGAACCTGGAGATCATGAGCCAGCGCGGCATCTCGACTCCGGTGATCTGCGGCGGCGCTGCGCTCAACCGCGCCTACGTCGAGCAAGACCTGAGCGCCGCGTACACGACCGGCCCCGTCTACTACGGACAGGACGCGTTCTCCGGCCTTCGCATCATGGACGAGCTCACGGGCCGCTCCACGGTGACGACGGTGACGCAGTCGCACGAGCCCCGTGCGCGCGCGACCAACCATCGCCGCATGACGCGAGCCGACAAGGAGAAGCTCTTGGAGCACGCGTTCCACGAGTTCGCGGACAGTGGGATCGAGCGCGCCGAGCGCGTGCCGACGCCGCCGTTCTGGGGCCCGCAGATCGTCGGTCCCGACGAACTCGACCTCGGCACCGTGCTGCAGTACGTGAACAAGAAGGCCTTGTTCCGTCTCCAGTGGCAATACAAGCAGGGCAAGCGCAGCGACGAGGACTACGCGAAGTTCACCGCCGAGCACGTCGAGCCTCGCTTCCGCGATTGGCAGAAGCGCGTGCGCGAGGAGAAGACGCTGGAGCCGCGCGTCGTCTACGGATGGTGGCCGTGCGTGTCGGAGCGCAACTCGCTCGTGGTGCTCGATCCGAAGGACCACGGGAAGGAGCTGTGTCGGTTCGACTTCCCGCGTCAGCCGGGCGGACGCCGCCTCTGCCTCGCCGACTTCTTCCGCCGTCGTGAGGACGGCCCGGACGTGGTCGGCTTCTCGCTCGTGACGATGGGCGCCGTCGCGACCCACGAGAGCGAGAAGCTGTTCAAGGCCGATCGCTACGACGAGTACCTGCACTTCCACGGCCTCGCCGTCGAAGGCGCCGAGGCGCTCGCGGAGTACTGGCACAAGCGCATGCGTCAGCAACTCGGCATCGCCGCGCAGGACTCGCCGGTGATCGACGAGCTGTTCAAGCAGCGCTACCAGGGCAGTCGCTACTCGTTCGGGTATCCCGCGTGCCCCAATATCGAGGACCAGGACAAGCTGCTCCACCTGCTCGACGCGTCGCGCATCGGCGTCACGCTCAGCGAGGAGTTCCAGCTCGTTCCCGAGCAGAGCACGTCGGCGGTGATCTGCCACCACCCGGCGGCGAAGTACTTCAACGTCAGCGTCACGAACCCGACGATCTGACCAGCGCAGCGAAAAGCACGACGCCCGCGCCTGCTGTGTACAGCAGACGCGGGCGTCGTCGTTTGCGGGGAGCTACGCGTGCGTTCAGTCGATCAGAGGCCGACCGTCCAGCGCACGCCGTTCGACACGCGGAAACCGAACGCGTTCGCCTGAAGGTCGTCCGTGATCGCCTGCGAGACGAGCTTCTCGCCGAGGAGGATTGGCTCGTTCGGGATCACGTAGCTCAGTCGCTTGGTGTTCGTGCCGACCGTCAGGTGCATCGTCGTGGTCAGCTCCGGCGTGTACATGTAGGCCGTGCAGCCAGGGAGACCGGGCAGGTCCAAGGGCGTCGGCGTCGGAGCCTCGATGCCCGTGAAGTGGATCGTGAGCACGCCGTTCGGGTAGGGCGGGATGCCGTTGGCATCCTGCGTGAACACGGCGCCGAGGCTCGGGACCGAGCCCGGGACTGCGTCGAGCGTCATCGGCGTCATGATCGCGTTGCTCAGCGTGGCGAACGTCACCGCCGAAAGGTCGGTCGCATCCGTCAGCGGCGAACCGAGGCCACGCGAGTAGCCAGCGAGGAACGAACCGTTGGTGACCTGGACGGTCTGCCAGCGGATCGTGAAGCGGCCGCTCGGGCTCAGTGCGATCTGGAACGTCTCCGGCGCGAGGGCTTCCCACTCAGGCACCGCGTTCCACGTCACGACGAAGTCGCCCGTGGCTGCGTCGAGGTCCGCGAACACGCCGCCGCCGGGGCCCGCCGCGGGCGGGTTGAGGTCTTCCCAGAAGCCTGCGATGCGCGTGGGGCCTGCGAGCAGCGCAGCAACCGTCGGGTTGAACGGAGCGCCCGGGTTGACGTTGCCCAACGTGAGGAAGCCGTTCGAGCAGACGTGGATGCGGTTCACCTGCACGTTGTTGAACGGGAACGAGAACGGCAGGTTGACGGGCACCGTCTGGTCGTCACCGAGCGCGAGATTGTCGGTGAAGCCGGCGAACCACGTCGGCGACACGTCGGGACGCGCAACGAAGGTCTGCGCGCCTGCCGGAGTGAAGCTCAGCGAGCGGCCCGAAAGGTCCGCTGGGTTGGACGCGGAGAATTGCTCGTAGAGCGACGGTGCTGCAATCGGGCAGCCCAGGCCGAAGGACTCGGCGCGGGCCGGGTGCGGCAGTTGGTTCGGCACGCATGCGACGTTCGTCACCGCATAGCCAGGAGTGCCGGCGGTCCACTGCATCCGCATGTTGCTGTAGGTGACGGGCGCGTTGTCGCCGAGCGTGAGCTCCTCGGCGAAGCTGTCGCTGCCCACGAAGAACGGGCGAGCCGCGAACGAAACCGCCGTCGTTGCGGCGCCGCCACCGGCGCTCGCGCCGATGAGGACGTTGCCGCCGGTCGCGGGCGCGTTGACGAGCCCGTAGACGACCGTGATGTTGTTCGATGCGTCGAGGACAAGCTGGACGTCGTTCGGCGTCGTCGAGCCCTTCGGATACACGCCGGCCCACGTCACCTTGGCGAAGCCCGGCGTCGCATTGTCGAAGTAGACCTGGCCGCTGCCCGTGACGCTGGGGTCGAAGTCGCTCCACAGCGGGCAGATGCGCGCCGCGCCGTTGCGCAGCTCAGCCTCGGTCGGCGTGGGATCGCCGCCGGTGTCGCTCGTGCCGCCAAGCCAGACGTAGCCGTTCGAGCAGACACAGATCTGCGTGTAGGCCACGCCCGCGTAGGTGAACGTGAAGCCGAGCGAGAGTCCCTGCGCCGTCTGGTCGTCACCGAGCCCGAGGCTCGTGCCGAGGTCCGCGTTGAAGCAGGGGTTCTGGGCCGTGAGAGGGGCAGCGAGCGCTGCCGCAAACAAAGTGAGGGTGAGGTTCCGAATCATGAGTCAGCAAACGAGGGTGCTGCGCCTCAGGAGTTGGATGCACTGCGCGACTCTCCTGCGACGCGTGAGGGGGACGGAGGTTAGCAACGTGCGCTCACACGAAAAGGGAGAACGGTACACCGTGGCATGAATCCTCCATGAGTGCGGCCGGGCGAAATCGCGCCGCGTTCCATCCCCTGGAAACGAAACCGCCGAGGCAACCCATCGGGGCGGCCTCGGCGGCGCGTCGGGCGTTGCGCCCGTCAGCTTGCGTGGTGCTGGATCAGAGACCGATCGTCCAGCGCACGCCGTTCGACACGCGGTAGCCGAACGCGTTCGCCGAAAGGTCGTCACTGACGGCCTGCGACATCAGCGTCACGCCAGCGAATGCCGCGGCGTTCGGGATGTTGATCAGGTAGCTCGTGGTCGGCGCGCCGAGCGTGAGGTTGAAGAACGACAGCAGTTCCGGCAGTTGCACGTAGGCCGTGCAGCCCGTAAGGCCCAGCGCATCGAGCGGCAGGCCGCCGGGGATCTCGGTGCTGATCAACAGGATCGTGAAGACGCCATTCGGCAGGCTCGCGATTTCGTTGGTGTCGAGCGTGAAGCCGGTGCCGAGGCTCGGCGTCGAGCCGGTCGGCACGCTCAGCGTCAGCGGACGACGAACCTGGCCGGGGACCGTCGCGCCGTTGACGGCCGAGAGGTCCTGCGAGCCAGTGTCCGGCGCGCCGTTGCCCGCCGAGTAGCCGGCGAGGAAGAAGCCGGTGCCCTGGACGAGGGACTGCCAGCGGATCGTGAACTGGCCCGACGGCGACAGCGCGATCTGGAACGTGTTCAGGTTGGTCGTGCCGTATTCCGGCACCGCGCTCCACGTGACGACGAACTCGCCCGTCGTGGCGTCGAGGCCGGTCGCGACCGAGCCGCCGGCGGTCGGGTTCAGGTCTTCCCACCAGCCAGCGATCATGGCCGGGCCGGCGACGAGGTCAGCAGGGTCACCGGCGCAGCAGAGCGAGCCCGGATCCGTGCCGCCGATCGTGAGGAATCCATTCGACGAGACGTAGATCGAGGTCTCGATTCCGCCGTTGTAGGGGAACGAGAACGGCAGCGAGATCAGGTGCGTCGTGTCGTCGCCGACGGTCGTGATCGGCGTCGTGGCGGCTGCGGAGAACGCAGGCGAGAGACCCTGCAGCGCGACGTAGTCCGTGCCCGAGGGCAGGAACGTCAGGTCGCGACCGCTGAGGTCCACACCGTTCGTGTTGTCGAACAGCTCGTAGAGCGTCGGCGACAGCAGGCCAGGGCAGCCCGCGCCAACGACCTGCGACGAAGCGACGTTCGGCGTGCAGGCCACGTCCGTCACCACGAAGCCGGGGATCGTCGGCGTGAACTGCATCTTCGTGTTCGAGTAGGGCAGCTGCTGCGACGGCGTGCGCAGGATGACGTCCGCCCACGTGTCGGAGGCGATGACCTGCGGGCGCGTGGCCAGCGAGATCACGTTCGACGCGGCGCCGGCTCCGGGGCTCATGCCGATGACCGACGTGTTCGCTTGGAACGTCGACGGCCTGCCCATCTCGCCGTAGGTGATCGTCACCGCGTTCGACGTGTCGAAGCGGATCTGGAACGTGCTCGGGATCGTCGTGCCGTAGGTGTAGACGCGGAACCACGTCAGCGTCGCGACGCCGGGCGTGGACGTGTCCATGTAGACCTGTCCGCTACCCGGCAGAGTCGGGTTGAAGTCGGCCCACATCGGGCAGATGCGCGGCTGCGCGCTCGCGAGCAGCTCGGCGTTGGTCGGCGAGTAGTCGCCGCCCGTCGCGGTCGCGACGTTGGTCGAGCCGAGCAGGATGTAGCCGTTCGCGCAGACGGAGATGTCCGTGTAGGCGGTGCCGGCGTAGGTGAACGAGAAACCGAGCGGCAGCGGGGCCGTGATCTGGTCGTCACCAAGGGCGAGGTTGGTGCCGAAGTTCGTGTCGAAGCACGGGCCTTGAGCGGAGAGAGACGCCGCGATTGCAGCTGCGGTCGCTGCAGAGAGGAGTTTGCGGATCATGGGGTTCCTTGTGGGACGGAGCGGGCAAGCATGTGCCTGGGCTCAGGGGAGATGCGACGCACCGACAGCGGGCAGGGTTCCCTGGGACCGCGTCGCAGCGACGTGTCCTTCGAGTTTCCTCGCGGGCGAGCGCACGGCAACCCCGGGGAAGGTCACGTTCCCGTGCCTAGTTTGCGCCGCCCCGAATGTTGTGGGCCGGTCCGGAAACGAAGACGCCCGGGCTGCCGACTCGCGGCAACCCGGGCGTCCTCGTCGGACCGTGAGGTCTCGCTCAGCTCACAGGCCGAAGTTCCAGCGCAGACCGTTCGACACGCGGTAGCCGAAGGCGTTCGCGGTGAGGTCGTCGCTGACCGCCTGCGACATCAGGCTGACGCCGAGGATCGAGTTGTCGGCCGGGATCGCGACCGGGAACGTGGTCGTCGCGGCGCCGAGCGTCAGGTTGAAGAACGACACGATCTCCGGCAGCTGCACGTAGGCCGTGCAGCCCGTGAGGCCGAGCAGGTCGAGCGGCAGGCCGCCCGGGATCTCAGTGCTGATGAGCAGGATCGAGAACACGCCGTTCGGCAGGCTCTGGATGTTGCTCGCGTTGACCGTGAACGTCGTGCCGACGCCCGGGCGCGAGCCCGCGGCGGCCGCGATCGTCAGCGGACGGACGACCGTGCTGCTGACCGTCGCGCCGTTGACGGCGGAGAGGTCTGCAGCGCCCGGATCGGCCGAGTTGCCGCCGCGCGAGTAGCCGGCGAGGTAGGGGCCGCCCGTGCCGCCGACCGTCTGCCAGCGCCACGTCATCGAGCCGCTCGGGCTCAGCGCGATCTGGAACGTGTTGACGTTGGCCGTCGCGTTCCATTCGGGCACCGAGTTCCACGTCACGACGAACTCACCCGTCGCGACGTCGAGGTCGGCGAACACACCGCCGCCAGCGCTGGCGTCGAGGTCTTCCCACCAGCCGCTGAGACGCGGGCTACCCGCGAGCATCGTGGCAACGCTGCCCGTGCAGCAGCCACTGCCGGGGTTGGTCGCGCCGAGCGTGAGGAAGCCGTTCGACGAGACGTAGATCGAGGTCTCGACGCCGCCGTTGTAGGGGAACGAGAACGGCAGCGTCACGAGGTGCGTCGTGTCGTCGCCGGCGAGCAGGTTGGTCGTGAAGCCCGTGTAGAACGCGGGGCTGATGTTCGGCACCGCGATGTAGTCCGCGCCGCCCGAGGGCAGCAGCGTGAGGCTCAGACCGCTGAGGTCCGGGGCCGAGTAGGCGCCGCCGAACTGCTGGTAGAGCGAGGGGCCGGCCGGAGCCGGGCAGCCGCTGCCGACGACCTCCGAGCTCGCGGGGACGGGCAGCGAGTTCGGCGTGCAGGCGAGGTCGGTGACGACGTAGCCAGGAGCCGTCGGCGAGAAGAGCAACTTCGAGTTCGCGTAGGCGAAGTTCGCGCCAGCGGCCGTCGTGATCGTCTCGCTGAACGTGTCCGACGTGATGACGAGCGGACGCGTGGCGAACGAAACCGGGTTGGAGACCGCGCCCGGGCCCGTGCTCGCACCGACGATCGTCGTCGCAGCGGGCTGGGTGGCGCCGTAGGTCACCGTGACGCTGTTGCTGGCGTCGAGGATGACCTGCAGGCTGTTCTGGCGCGTCGTGCCGTAGGTGAAGACGCCGGCCCACGTGATCTTGGCGATGCCGGGGACCGAGTTGTCGAAGTAGACCTGGCCACTGCCGACAGCGCCCGGGTTGAAGTCACACCACATCGGGCAGATGCGCGGCGCTTGCGCGAGCAGCTCTGCTTCCGTCGGCGAGAAGTCCGCAGCGCCAGCGACGCCGCCCAGCCAGATGTAGCCGTTCGAGCAGACGCAGACCTGCGTGTAGGCGACGCCACCGTAGGTGAACGTGAAGCCGAGGTTTTGGGCCGGCGAGTTCGAGTCGTCGGTCAGGCCGAGGTTCGTGCCGAGCGACGTATCGAAGCACGGGCTCTGTGCGGAGACCGCGGCGGCGACGCTCAACGCCAGGATGGTGGCAGTGACTTTGCGAAGCATGGGATCAGGGATGTGTGGTGGGGACTGTGCGCGGACGCAACCTACGTCTGCGCGAGAGAACAGTGTCAACCTAGGACGGGAGACACATCTTGTGTAGCCCCGGTCTTGTGCGCGGGCTACCTCGCAAACGTGACGAGACGATCGGGAATCGCTCAGTGGACGACGTGTTTACGCGCGTGCGTGTCACTCGGTCCCGTGACGGTCGGCCGTGTGGTCTTGTGGCATGACCATGCATCGACGACGAGAAGCAACGCGATCGCTGCGCCGACAACGCGGAGTCGGCTGCTTCGCGCGAGTTGCGTCGCGGCGAATGATCCATCGAACGCTGCTGCCCAGAACACGGCCAGCGCGGGGATCGCCAATGCGCCGAGCCGTGCGTAGCCGAAGAACAGCGCCGTTGGCAACAATCTCGCGCCGACCAAGAAAAGGACCTGCGTCGCGCCCTCACGGTCGCGAAGCCGTCGAAGCCCGACTGCCGCGAGCGCGAGCAACAGCCATCGCCAGACCGTGGCCATCGTCGTCTCCGGCGTCACGACATCGACCGGCATGCGCGTTCCCGATCGGCCAAGCGGCGCGTTGCACAGGCCGAAACCTGTTGCCGCTCCGCGCCACGCGAGCTCGAGCTTGTCCAGGAACAGCTTCGCTGCGTCGTATGGATGATCGGCGATCCACTGCATGCCCTTCGCGTAGCCGTGGTTCACCGCATCGAGGTGCGGCGGATAGCCGAGCGACAGTTCGCGCGGCAACACTTCGAGCAAGCCACGCGGATAGCGCGACATGCCGCCTTCGAACGGAGGGCGTCGGTCGAGCGCTGCACGCGAGAAGCCGCCGTCGCTCTCGCTGTTGTTGGCGAGGAAGAAGTTGAGCGGGCCGTAGAGCGCGAGGATCGGCGTGTGCAGCGGTTCGGGCCGGTAGCCATACGCCTCGTCGAGGATGGCGAGGTCGTCCAGCGTGATGCGTGAGCCGCCGCGCGCGCGCACGGTGTCGCTGACGAATGCCGCGGTCGGCAACTGCGCGAACGCCGGCATCGCGCGCACTGCTGTGATCGCCTCGTCGTTCCACGGCAGCGAGCCTCGCGGCGGCAAAGCCGGCAGTTGCTGCGTTCCGTCGACGCGCCCTTCGTTGAAGTCGGCGATCGTCCGCGCGACTTGGAGTTGCGACGGAAGCAGTGTGGCCACGAACGCGAGCGACGCGAGCGCGACGTCGCGCGCGCGCCCTTCGCGCATGCGCCACGCGCGCCACGCGAACCACGAGAGCGACATCGCCACGAACGCGAGGTGCTCCGCGCGGAAGAGGCACGCAGCGGCGTTGAGCGCGCCCCAGCGGATCGATGCGATCGTCGCGCCCGGTTTGCGCATGCGCTCGAAGTCGCCGATCGACAGCACGCAGAGCAAGAGGTGCGGGATCTCCACGTGGAGTCCGCTACCGAGCACGATCAGCGAGTGGCTGCATGCGCAGATCCAGGCCGCGAGCAACGCGACTCGCGGCTCCATCGTTCGCGCGAGACCGAGGTAGAGCGCAGGCGGGATCAGCGATCCGAGCAGCGTCATCGCCGCGCGCAACGCGTAGGCCGTTCCGCTGCCGTCCCACAGCGCGCTTGCGAGCCATCGCATGCCGGGCGGGCGGAAGGGCAGGTGCGCCTCGAGCCCGGCGGTCCCGTTGCAGATCTGCTGCCAGTAGGGGGCGTCGCCTTGGTAGTCGGCGACGAACGCGTCCGCGCGCTCCGGCGACAGCAGCCAGTGCGCCATGCGCAGCGCGAAGCTCACTGCGAACAGCACGGCGGCGTGGCGCATGGTCGAAGAGGCGGTCCGGAAACGAAACGAGGCGCGGTTTCTACCGCGCCTCGTCGATCGTTTCTGCTGATCTCGCTCGCGGCGCGAACCGCGAGCGAGTTGTCGGCGTCACTGCACGAACAGGTTCTTGAACTGGTTCGACAGCGAGAAGCTGCCGTCCGGCTCGAACACCAGCACCTGCGAGTAGATCAGGATGCCTTGCGCCGGCATGCCGGGGAACGACGGGAACGACATGCTGTAGTTGCCCGTCGCGTTCGAGAAGAACGCGAAGTAGTCCAGCGTGCCGCCGACCGAGGCCGTCGGGAAGCCCGGCACGATCGTGGGGCCAGCCGTGTCGCCGAGCACGAGGACGAAGAGCTTGGGAGCTCCGTTCGTGCTGACGTTCAGCGTGACCGTCTGGTTTGCACTGCTCTGCTCAGGCGTCATCTGCACGATCGCCGGCAGCGGCGGCACCGTGCGGCTGCCGATCTCGAAGTCGTCGATGGTCCAGCCACCGAGCGCGAGGCTTCCGTCCGTGGTCAGGCGGAACTCGATCTGCACCGACGGATTGTTGTCCGCCATCGGCAGCGCGTATTCGAACGTCTGCCACGAGGTGTCGATCAGGTTGCCGACCGCGTCGTTCTCCCACACGAGGATGCCGTTCGCGTAGATCTGCGCCTTGTCGTACTGGCCTTCTTCGACCGTGAGCCAGCGCTTGAAGCGCAAGACCACGCCCGTCTGGCCGCTGAGGTTGAACGACGGCGAGCGGCAGAACTCGTTGATGTTGTTCGGGTAGGCGCCGTTCGCCGTGCCCGTGCCGAGGTCCGTTGCCACCGCGCGCGTGCCCGTGGGTGCGCCCAGCGGGTCCGCCCACGCGACGCCGACCGAGGTGCCCGACTTGCCGTTCGGCGTTCCGAACTGCCAGTCGACCGTGCCCGTCGTCGAGGTGCGGCCCGTGGTCCAGCCCGTCGGCGTGCCCGTGCCCTCGAAGCCCTGCGTGAACAGCGGGACATACGTGCCGCCGAGCCCTGCGTTCACCGTGTAGGTGAGTTCGCCGGTGAGCGGGAAGCGCGACGTGCCCGTCGTGCTCGTGCCTTCGAAGTGGTAGCTGACCTGGCCCGAGGCGATGCCGGGGAGCATCGCGCGGTAGCCGTTGAGGCCGCCGCTCGGAACCATCACGCGCGAGACCGGCGCGCCGCCAGCGGCCGAGTAGACCAGGCGGACCTCGGTCACCGTGCCGCCGTCGTTCGGCGTCACGGTCGCGAGCACGACGCGCGAGTTGTAGCGGTCGCCGGTGTTCTGCAGCGTGTTGTGGCTGAAGGAGATCGGCTGGAAGACCGGGTAGGGCAGCGCCTTCGTGATCGCCGCCGCGCTGAGCTGCGCGTAGTGCGGGACGCCGTTCAGCAGGTTGCCGTCGTCGTCGTCGGCGATGAAGACCTGCGTGACGTAGTCAGGACGCGTCGAGGCATTGCCGACGATCGCGCCGATCATGATGTCGTTGCTGATCTGCAGCGCCGCGGGCGTGCCGAGCGCCGTGCGCAGGTTCTGGCGCAGTTGCCACGCGAAGCCCATCAGCACCTGGCCAGCGCCGTGCGGCGACGTGGTCGAATACGGATAGGTGAACGTGTTGTCGCCGCGACGCAGCGCGACGTTCGCCGTCTGGAAGCCGCTGCCGAGCAGCGGGCTGTCGACCAGATACATGCCGATGAAGTCGCCGATCGCTTCGCTGTTGCCTTCCGCGACCGTGTTGCTGATGCCGCCGTAGCGCTCGTCGAGGCCGTGGCCCCATTCGTGCGCGATGACGGTCGAGAACGCCGTGTTCGCGCAGCCGCCGCCGGCCGAATAGAAGTTGATCGTGTTGCCCGTGTAGTAGGCGTTGCACGTCGACGCGATGTTGACCGTCGGGACGATGTTGTCCGCGGTGTTCAACTGCGCGCTGTTGCCGAGGATGCTGCGGCAGAACTCGTTCGTGCGGTCGACCCAGTAGCTGGTCGTGACGTCCGAGGCCTGTTCCGGCGTGTCGGTCGAGGCGCCGAGCTGGATCACGTTGGCCGCGCCGGGCGTGATCGTGAACGTGCCGCCCGGCGACGTGCCGCCGACGATCGCCGCGTGGTGGCGGCCGTCGAGCGCGCCGATCGTGATGTTGACGGGCGCTGCGATGTCGACCGTGAACTGGCCGTTGTTGTCCGTCGTGACGTTGCCGATGCCCGGCACGCTGAGCGTGAGGCCGGGGATGCCGGCGTTCGAAAGCGCCGCGTAGGCGTCGTTGCCCGTGCGGGTCCAGCGCTGCACGGTCACCGTCGTCGGGACGAAGGCGCTGTTGTCGGCACTCTTCACTTCCTTCGCGAGCATCGCCGTGGCCGAGAGGCCGCAGTCCGCGAAGCCGCACTCGTGCTTGTCGGTCGTGTAGTTGAGGATCGAGCCGTCCTTGGCGTCGACGTAGTAGCGCCCGATCGGGCCCTGGCCGTTCAGGTCGACGTTGCTGACCGGAACTTCCCACGCGAGGCGGAAGTCGGAGGTCGTCTCGGCGTGCGCGTCACCCCAGATCACGAGGCGGATCTCGCGCGGCTTGCCCGGCTGCTTGACGCCCGTCGGCGTCTGGTCGAGCGCGATCCAGGCGCGGGCCTGGGCTTCGCCCTCGGTGATCTTCGGCATCGTGTCGAAGTCCGCGGGGATCGGCCAAGCGACGCTGCCCAGCATCGCCAGCACGCCCTTCATGTTGATGCGGACGTCGGCGCGGCCGCCGATGCACTGCAGGCCGCGGAAGTACTGGTCGAACGTGAACGACCACGTGCGGCCCATGCGCGCGCCGATGATCTCACGGAACTCGGACGTGCCGAGGCCGAGAATGTCGCCGTTCTGCTCGAGCGCGATCAGCGCCTGGCGACGGGCTTCTTCGATCGTGTTGCCGCGCCAATCGGCGAGCGGCGAACCCGTTCCGTAGATCACGCGCGGCGTGTTCGTCGCGAGCGACCACTGGGCGAGCCAGGTGCCGCCGAGGCGCTGTTCGAGCGCGGGGAACGGCTTGGGCTGCACGCTCTTGGGGAGATTCGCCTGCGTTGCGTCCTGCGCGATGGCTACGGACGCGAGCAGCAAGCTGAGAAGCGGGGTGAAACGCATTCTTGGGGACCTGAGGGGTGGTGGTTCGTCGGTGTGCGCCGACGAGGTGGTTGGTTCCGGCCTTCTGGGCAGGGGGGAGGGCCGGAAACAGGGCGGGCAGAACGTCAGTCTTCTGGGAACCCCCACCATGTCAAGCAGGGCGAGGGGGCTGGGACATCTGACTGACCTAGTTGCGGTCGCCCCGATGGCACGGGGGGCATTTCGCCTGGCCGTTTTCCCTGGATGCTCGACATGCGGTGGACGGGATACCATCCTCCGTCCCGCCGGTGGCGGTGCGAAACCTGACCCGATGCCGAACCTGAGCCAAGAACGGCCTGCCGCAACCGCATGGGGAAGCACCACCTGGGCCCGCCTCCGGCCGGCCGGGTGGGTCGAGGAGATCTTGCTGGCGATCGCCGCCGGCATCGTCGCGTACCTGGTCTCATGCCTCGTCGAGCCTGCCCGGTCGAACCCGCACGGCTTCGGCCTGCAGTGGCGCGAGATGTCGGAGCAGCCCTTCGCGTTCCTTGGGCAACTGCCGCATCGCATGCTCACCCCGTTGCTCGCGCACATGGTCGGGTTGAGCGGCGACAGCTTCACCGATTTCACGCGGCTCTCGGGCGCAGTCATGCTCGCGCTCGTCTTCTACGTGTGCCGCGCTCGCGGCGCGCTGCGCCTCGACGCGATGCTGATCACGCTCGCGATCTCGTTCACCGGCGCGATCCAGATCTACAAGCGCGGGATGATCGGCTACTGCGACAACGTGGGGTTCACGTTGTTCGCGCTCGGTTGGCTCGCACGCCGCCGCGGCTTCGTGTTCTGGCCGCTCTACTTCCTCAATCTCGTCAACCACGACATGGCAGCGTTCTTCCTGCCGTGGATGTGGTTTCTGCGCCGTGAAGTCGGCGCGCTGCGACGCTGGGACGCGATCGGCGCCGGCCTCGTGCTGTTCGTCTACTACCTGTTCCGCCTCTACGTCGCCAAGCACGCTGCGTCGTGGGAGTACGACGAGGGCTACTTCCTCGCGAACTGCTTCCTGCCGTTCCACTTCGTGTGGATCTGGTTCCTGGCAGGCTGCCATCTGTTGCTGCAGTTCGGCCCGATGCTCACGGTGCTGGTGTGGCACTCGTGGCAGGCGAGGCCCGAGCGCGAACGGCTCAGCACGGCGTTGATCCTGCTCGGCATGGGCGGCGTGTTCTGCTTCGCCTACGACGTGCATCGGCACAGCAACCTGATCTTCCTGCCGATCGCGTTCGCCTCGACGCGCTTCCTCACCGACCTGCGCAGCCGCGCGGTCTACCTGTTCTTGATCGCGCTGCAGATCTGGAACTACCGCGAGTTCGTCTGGCAGCCTGAGTCCGAGGATCCGTGGGACTTCCAGTCGCCGGGTTGGTTGTTCGACAACTTGACCGGGACCATGGTCATGGCGAACGAAGGCCACCGGCTCATCCTGCCGCAGTATCGCTTCGACCTCTCGGTGCAGTACGACCTCGTGACCAAGTCGCTGCCGATGCTGCAGCGCGAGTTCCTCGCGATGGCGTTCGGCGTGTTGGCGATCGTTGCGGTGGGCCGATGGCTCGCGCGCAAGAACATCGGCGGCCCGCGTTGGGCTGCGTGAAGCTGCTGGTCAGCGCGTCCGAGGACGCATGCGGCTCGTGGCGCAACCGTGGCTTACTTCGCGTCTCCGCCTTCGTCCCACCTGGGCGCCAGCAACCTCCGCTTGCCGTCCCGGCTGCGCGGAGCCGTGGCGCCGTCTGCGCTCGCGAAGTCGCGGTCCCATAGCTGGCACGTGACTTCCTTGTGCTTCTGGTCGAGGCCTTCGCAGTAGTTGGTGAACTTGCAGCGGCGCACTTCCGAGCCACGGCCGAGCTCGACCTTGCGGAACCAGTCCGGATCCGCGAGCGACTGCCGCGCTGCGGCGACCACGTCGGCGTGGCCGTCGCGCAGGATCGCTTCCGCTTGCTCGAAGCTCGCGATGCCGCCGGCCGTGACCACCGGCGTGTCGAAGCCCGCGGCGCGCACTGCGGAACGCACGTCGCGCGCGAGGTGCACGTTGCGTGAGAACGGGCCGCGCTCGTCGCTGCGCACCGTCGGCATGCACTCGTGGCCGGACCTTCCGGTGTAGGGATAGGCCGCCTCGCCTACGTTGGGTTGCTTGCAGTCGTCGAACTTGCCGCCCTTGCTGATCGACAGGTAGTCGAAGCCTGCGCGCGCGAACGCGAGCGAGTGCGCGGTCGCGTCCACGATCGTGTTGCCGCCGTCGATCGCCTCGTCGCCGAGGAACCGCACGCCGACGCAGAAGTCGCGGCCGACCGCTTCGCGCACCGCGGCGAACACCTCGAGCGGAAGGCGTTGCCGATCCGCGAGCGACCCGCCGTAGCCGTCGGTGCGCTGATTCGTGCGCGAGAGGAACGACGCCATCGTGTAGGCGTGCGCGTAGTGCAACTCGACGCCGTCGAAGCCCGCGGCCCTCGCGCGCTGCGCCGCGGCCGCGAACAGCGACGGCAACGCGCGCGGCAGGTCGCGGATGTGGGGGAGATGCACGTCGCCCACCTCATCGCGTTGGCCGAAGTCGAGGTCGCGCAACTCGCGTGGCGACAGCGCCTGTTCCAGTTCCGCGCGCGGCATCGCCGCGAGCGCGGAGCGCACTTCCTCGTCTGCGAGCTCGCGGCCGGCGCGAAGGGACGCGTGGCGTCGATGTTCGTCGCGCAGCGACAGGAACCGCGCAAAGTGCTTCGCGGGATCGGGGCGCCGGCGGATCGAGAGGAAGTCGAGGATCTGCAGGAAGACGAGCGTCTGGCCGCCGCTGCGCTGCTTCACCGTCTCCGTGAGTTGCTGCAACCCCGGCACGAAGCGTTCGTGGCCGATGCGGAGCAACGGTCCGCTCGGCACATCGCGGATGCCCGTGGCCTCGACGACGAGCACGCCGGGCCTGCCGTCGGCGAAGCGGCCGTACCAGTCGAGCACGTTCTGCGTGACGAGGCCGTCTTCGGTCGCGCGCCACGGCACCATCGCCGGGACCCACGTGCGCGTGCGTGCGCGCACGGGGCCGAGCTGCACGGGCGAGAACCAGCGCGAACCGCGCGTTTCGTCTGCGGTCGGCCACTTCGTGTCGGGCACTTTGTGCCAGACGACGGGCGTCTTGGATGCGGTCTCGCTCGCTCGGGGATCGGTCACGCGCGCAGGATAGTCGGCGAACGAGTCGCGCGCTTCGTGGCGTTCGCGCAGTCACGAACGGACCGCTGCGCCGTCACTTCGCGCGCCATTGCGCAAACGCCATCCCGTCCGGTCCGCTGCCACCCGGGATGCGGTCCACGACGGCGCCCGTCGCGAGGTCGACGAGCGCGAGGAACTCGCCGCGCTGGCACGCGATCCATGCTCGCTTGCCATCGGGCTCGATGCAGATGCCGATCGGCAGCGGGCTCGACTCGGTCTTGTCGGCGAGCAAGTCGATCGTGCGAACGAGCGCGCGGGCCTTCGTGTCGAAGACCTGCACGCAACCGGCTTCCGCGCAGCTCACGAGCGCGCGCGCGCCGTCGGGCGTCATCGCGACGCGGATCGGGAACGCGGCGGTCGCGAGCGTCGCGAGGCGCGCGAGCGACTTCGCGTCGAACACCACGACTTCGTCGGCCGCGCGGTTGGCGACCCAGACCGTGTTGCCGTCCGGGCTGACGGCGAGGCCCTCTGCTCCGTCGCCGGAGACGACGACCGAAGGCTTGGTGCCGTCGATTGGAATGGCCGCGAGCGTGCCGTCCGGGATGCTCGCGCCGAATGCGACCGTGCCGTCGGGCGAGAGCTCGACCATGTGCATGAGTTGCTGCGGCGTCGGCAGCGCGCGCGCGACCTGCCTCGTCGCCACGTCGACGACGAGCAGTCGGCGCGTCGACTCGCTCGTGACCACGACGCGCGCCCCGTCGTCCAGGAACCGGATGCCGTGCGGCCGCAGCCAGGTGCGTTGCTTCTTCGTCCCGTCGACGACCTCTTCGCCTTGCAGCGCGATGGTGCCGATTGCCGCCGCGTCCTCGACGTCGACCACGGTGAGCGTGCTGCCCGGCTTCTGTCCGCCGTAGTTGCAGACCACCGCGGTCCGACCATCTGGCGAGACGGCGACCTCGTGCGGCCCGTCGCCGACCGGGACGCGCGCGACCTCCACGCGGCGATCGGGGTCGATCACGAGCATCTCGGCGCCGGACTTCGCCAGCACGAGCAGCCGACGGGTCAGAGGCGCCTCTGTCTCCGGGGCGACGCCCGCGCACGCGGCGAGCGCGCAGAGGCTCGCCGAGAGGAAGAACGCTGTTCGACCGGGAGTCCGCGCCCTCCCTCGGACGCGCGCGGAGGCGGAGACGGAGCAGTGGGGCATCGGTTGGGTCTCGGGGACGGGGTTCCGGAAGCGCTGTCTGCCTTGCAGAATGCGTCGCCGCGTTCCTACGCGCTTCGTGCCCCTCGTGCGAACTGTGCCACCAACCTTCCACGCCATGCCGGCGCGCGACCTCGGTCGCCGCGGTGGCCCACTTGCGTCGTCGCTGTTCGTCGCGGTGTTCGCCTGCGCGCTCGGCGCGCCGCTCGCGGCGCAGCAGCGCGCGGCCGAAGTGGACGCCGCGCTGCAGGCATGGGAGCAGGCATCGACGAAGGACGAGAAGGAGCGCTCTGCCGCGCTCGCCGCGCTGGCCGCATTCGACGATCCGCGCGTGACCGAGGCGCTCGTGGCGGCGTTGAAGCGGTTCGCGAAGGAGCCCTTCGGCGCGCGCGTCGCCGACGCGATCGGCCAGAAGCCGCGCCCGCAGGCGTGCCCAGCGCTCGAGAACGCGTTGAAGAGCAAGGATGCGTCGCCGGCGCTGCGGAACGCCGTCGCGCGCGCTCTCGGCAAGCAGGGAAGTCGCGGCATCGATCTCCTGGTCGACGTCGCGCAGAGCGAGTTGGACACGGTCACCGACGCGATGCGTCAGGCGAGTCGAGCCGGTCTAGCGGCCAGCAACGAGGATCGCGCATGGCGCGGCCTCGCTCCGCTCGCGTTGAAGGGGAGCAAGGTCGACCAGCTCTCCGTGCTGCAACTGCTCGCACCTGCGAAGGGCGTGAAGGCGGTCACGCAGGTCCGCGTGAAGCTGCTGCAGGAGAGCGACGACGTGCTCGCCGCGACAGCGTGGCGCCAGCTCGCGGCCGAGGGCTATCCCCGCGCGGGCGCGGCGCTCGAGGATCTCGTCGAGCGCATGGGATCGTCGCCGCCGCCCGCCGCGCGCGCGGAGCTCGTGCAAGGCATGTCGGCAGGCTTGTTCGGGCTCGCGCCCGAGGAGTTCCTGCGACTCGCGGCCTCGCCTGTCGGCCAGGTGCAGGCTGCGGTCCAGAGCGCCGCGTCCGCGCTCGCCAAGGATGCCGGCCTGCTCGCGTTCCTGGTCGCGGCTGCCCGCGAGCGCGACGACGCGAACGAACGTCTCGTCGCGCTCACGGTCGTCAGCAAGGCGTCGGTCGAGGCGCTCGGTCCGCACATCGCTTCGATCCGCGCCGGACTGCAGAAGCCGACGCGCGACGCCGTCGAGCTCGCGCTCGCGACCATGCCCGCGCTGTCGAAGGACCCGAAGTGGAAGGACGACGTGCGGCGGTTGCTGGAGACCTCCGACCCCGAACTGCGCACGACGGGCCTCGCGCTGTTGCTCGACCTCGGCATCGGTGACGCCGTCGCGATCGCGCAGAAGCAAGTCGACGCGGAGCAGTGGGCTCTGCGCTCGGTCGCCTATCGCTACCTTGCGAAGTTCCGCGACCTCTCGTCGATCCCGCTGCTGATCGCGCGCTTCGGCAAGGAGACGGGCCGCCTGGAGATCGAGTTGTCGGACGCGCTCTACGTGCACGCCGGCGTTCGTTGCTGGACGCGCGACGAATGGTCCGAGTGGTGGAAGAAGAGCGCCGAAGGCCACTCGCTCCCTCGCCTCGAGACGGTCACGTCGACCAAGAAGAAGAGCCAAGGCGGCGGTTCGACGGCGAGCTACTTCGGCATTCCGCTCGTGAGCCGCAGGTGCGTCTTCCTTGTCGACGCGTCGGGCTCGATGGCGGCCAAGATCGGCACCGACAACAAGCGCACGCGTTACGACGAGGTCCGCACGCAGCTCCACAACGCGGTCGAGAAGCTGCCGGACGACCAGCTGTTCAACATCTGCTTCTACTCGTCGGCCGTGAACCCGATGTGGCCCGAGTTGCGTTCTGCGAAGGGCGACGAGCGCAAGCAGGTGCTGGATCGCATCAAGGCCTCCAACTTCACCCAAGGCAGCACGAACATCTTCGACTCGCTCGAGCGCGCGTTCGGCGACTCGCAGATCGACACCGTCTACCTGCTGAGCGACGGCGAGCCCTCCGCGGGCCGCATCACCGACGCGACGCAGATCGCGGATCTCGTGCGGCGCTGGAACTACGGGCGTCAGGTGGTGATCCACTGCGTCGCCGTGGGGACCAACTCGAAGTTCCTCGAGCGACTCGCGCGCGAGTCGGGCGGCGAATACGTGTTCGTGCGCTGAGCCGCGTCCGGACGAGCGGAACGATCAGTCCTCGCCGTCGTCTTCTTCCGCGCGCGCCAGCAGCGCGCTGGCGATGCGCTGTAGCAGTTCGCTGCCTTGAACTAGCTCGGCGCCCGTGATGCGTTCGTCTTCCGAATGCGCGAGCTCGATGCTGCCCGGCCCGGCGAGGACGACGGTCCGGTCCTTCGCGAGCGAACGCAGCTTCGGCGCGTCGCTGCCGAACGGGACTGCCTTGCGCGGGAAGCCGGGCAGCGGCGGGTAGAGGTCGGCTTCGCACGAAGACAACGTCTCGACTTCGCCGTGCAGAGGCGCGAGCTCGCGCGCCTGCGCGGCGAACTCGCAGCCAGGCAGCGTGCGCACGAACACCTCTGCCTCGGCCGAAGGCGCGATCACGTTGGGCGCAGCGCCGCCGTGCACGGAGCCGAGGTTCCAGACCTCTTCGCCGAGCACTGGGTCGCGCTTGCCTTCGAACGAGCGCAACCGCTGCAGCCAGTCGACCATCTCCCAGAGCGCCGAGCGGCCGAGTTGCGGCGTGCCGCTGTGCGCCGGCACTCCGTGCGTGCGCAGCCGCAGGTGCAACGTCCCTCGCTGCCCCGTCGCGAGCACGTTCTCGGTCGGCTCGCCGTTGATCACGCCCAGAAGGTTCGGGCAGCGTGCTCGCAGGCTCATCGCCGCGTCGGCGCCGATGCTGTCCGTCTCCTCGCCGATCACGCCGAGCCACGCGATGTCGGTGACACCGTGCGACAACAGCGAACGGATCGCCGCGAACTGCGCCACGATCTGGCCCTTCGCGTCGCAGGCGCCGCGGCCGTGCAGCAGGTCGCCTTGCCACCGCGGCGCGATGTAGGGCGGCACTGTGTCGAGGTGCGTGCTGAACAGCGCCTTCGGGTCGCCCGACCAGCGCGCGAGCACGTTGCTGCGTCCCGGAGCCACGCGCTGCAGCTCGACGTCGGCGCCGAGTTCCTTCAGCACCGTGTGCAGCGCAGCGAGGCCGCGGTCCTCGTGGCCGGTCGTGGTGTCCTCGGCGCAAAGCGCCAGCAGACGGTCGAGCATCCAGTCGCGCGCGCCGTCCGCCATGGTGCGAGGCTCAGGCGAGCTTGGTGAGAGCGGCGTAGGAAGCGAGGCTCGCGAGCAGCAGTGCGACGACCCAGCCGAAGGGGCGCGGAACGAAGCCGCGGCGCACGAGCGCGGGCAGCACGGCAGCCAGGACCCAGATGCCGACCTTCGCCCACATCCACGTCGGCCAGGTCGACGGATCGGACATTCCGGACTGCGCGAGCATGCCGAAGCCGGCGAACAGCAACAGCAGCAGGCCGACGCCGTGGAAGATCATCGAGGTCTTCTGCGGCGCGTCCTTCGGCGTCGCGAGCGCGACACCAGCGGACATCATGAGCAGGGCGAGACCGACGATGTGCAGGACCTTGTAGAGCTGGAGCGTCATGCGGCGCAGGGTAGGTGCGCCGCTGCGCGAAGTCGAGCGCGGCGCAGAGCCGTCGCCGCGTCCCGCGCTGCGATCGCAGCGCGGCGGTCGCGCTGCGATCGTCCGGCCTCGCGGCCGCGAAGGTCAGCGACGATGCGCGAACTGCGCGATCGCGCCGACGACGTCGATCTGCTCGGCCTCGGTGAGGCCCTGGAAGATCGGCAGCGCGAGGCTCGTCGCCGCCGCGTTCTCGGCGACAGGGAAGTCGCCCGGCTTGCCACCGAGGTTGGCGAAGCACGGCTGCAGGTGGAACGGGATCGGGTAGTAGACGGCGCTGCCGATGCCCTGGCCGCGCAGGTGCTGCAGCAGCGCATCGCGATGCTGGCGATCGACGCGCAGCACGAACTGGTGGTAGGCGTGCCGGTCCGACACCTCGCTCGGCAACCGCAGCCAGTCGGTCAGCTTCGCTTCCGCGAACAGGCGGCGATAGCGATCGGCGTTGTCGCGACGCGTCGTCGTGATCTTCTCGATGTCGCGCAGGCGCACGCGCAGCGCGGTCGCCTGGATCGCGTCCATGCGGAAGTTGCCGCCGACGGACGTGTGCTTGTAGAGCTCGGCCTGGCCGTGGTTGCGCAGCAGCTTGCAGCGGTCGTAGAAGGCCGTGTCGTTGGTCGTGAGGAACCCGCCGTCGCCGATGCCGCCGAGGTTCTTGGTCGGGAACGTCGACCAGCCCGCGCACAGGCCGTCGTTGCCGCACATGCGACCCTTGTACTTCGTGCCGATCGCCTGCGCCGCGTCCTCGATCAGCGGCACGCCGGCCTTGCGGCAGATCGACGTGATCGCATCGACGTCGAACGGCGCGCCGAACAAGTGGACCGCCATCACGGCCTTGGCCTTCTTCGTGCGCTTCAGCGCGTCCTCGAGCTTCTGCGGGTCGAGGCAGAGGAACTCGTCCTCGACGTCGAGGAACACCGGCTTCGCGCCCGTGCGCGACACGACGCCTGCCGTCGCGAAGAACGAGTAGGTCGGCAGCAGCACTTCGTCACCGTGGCCGATGCCGAGCGCCATCAGTGGCGCGAGCAGCGCGTCGGTGCCCGACGACATCGTCAGCGTGTGCTTGCAGCCGAGGTATGCGGAGAGCTCCGCTTCGAGGCGTTCGACCTCGGGGCCGAGGATGTATTGGCCGCTGCGGACCACCGCGCTGACCGCGGCGTCGATCTGGGCGAGCTGTGCCTTGTCACGGCACAGGTCGATCATGGGAACTGGCATGGGCGGGCACGATAGGGGCCCGATCCGCGCATGGAAGAGCGCGCATCGGGCCCCGCATCCGCCCTCGGGCGGCGATCGCCGCGCTCAGTTCGCGCGCAGCGCAGTGCGCAGGCCCGCAGAGGCGGAGAGCCCTTGCGGCTGGCACGTGTCGAGCCATGCATACTGCGTGTAGATCGGCAGGCCGTCGTAGATCGAAAGGCCCGGCAGCGGCAGCGGGCGAACGTGCGTTCCGCGCGCGTCCGCGGCGATGAACTCGGCCCACGCGGACGGGTTGCCCAAATCGACGAGCAGGTTGATGCCGACGATCGGCACGTTGACCTGGTCGAAGCCGAGCACGAAGTAGCCGAAGCCGCTCGCCGGCGCGTTCTCACCGACCAACGCGAAGCTCGTGCTGCCGAGGCGCGCCTCGCCGTTGCTGCGCACGCGCGGCTCGCCGGGGCAGCCGTTCGTCGCGACGCCGTAGCTCGTCGAGGCTTCGTCGCCGTCGAGCAGCGAGTCGAGGTCGCGGTCGCGCGCGATGCGCTGGCCCGAGCCCGGCGGCACGCCCATGTAGGTCAGCGCCGCGTTGCCGGCCTGCGCGAGCGACAGTAGTTGCGTCTTGGTGCGCGCGGCAAAGCCCGTGGCGTTGCCGACGAAGTTCGCGCCGGTGGTCGAGTAGAGCAGCGCCGCGGGCGCGCCATTCACCGAGCCGTGCGCGACGAGGTCGATGTCGCCTGCGATCGCGCGCGCGATCAAGAGGTCGAGGTCGGCGATCGCGGCCGCGTTGGTCGCGTTCGACTGGTCGATCGTGATCTGCATGCCGACTGTCGGCGCGGTGCCGGTGTCGAGGACCATGAGGAAGGGCACGATCTTCGACATCACGTTCGCGCCGCGCGATTGACGCCACGGGTTGAACACGGGCAATGCGAGGAAGTCGGCGAGCGTGCCGACCGAGCCGTCGTGCGTGAAGCCGAAGCCCGCCTTCTTCTGGCCCGCGGTGCGCGTGAAGCCGACCTTGCGGTACATGTTGCGCAGTTGCGCGACCTTCATCTGCTGCGGCTCAAGCAGAATCTGGTTGGTGATGATCTGGCGGTTCGTGCCGGTGAAGTTGATCACCGGCGTCGTTGGTGTGATCTGCGTGTCGTGCGAGTGGCAGCTGTTGCAGCTGATCTGGACGACTCCCGCGAGGTTGCTGGCGGTCGCGTCGAACTCCGTCTGCCCGTCCTGCTCACTCGTCCCCGCAGGCGTCGTGCGCAGCCCGCGGTTCTTGAGCTGATTGGGGTTCGGCGGGAACGCGATGCTCGTGGCGAACTGCGTGAAGAGGTTCATGTCCGCCGTCGACAGCAGCGAGCCGCCCATGAGGGTGCTGAACGCGCCGTTGAAGGCCTGGAAGTTCGGCCGGTCGCCGCGCCAGTGGAACGGCGCCGTCGCCTGCAGGCCCTTGAAGGTCTGCGTCGCCATCGTGCCCTTCATCGGGTGGAACGGCGACAGCGGCAGCACGTTGAACGGGAACGCGCCGCTGTTGACCGGCGTCGGCTCCATCGCGCCGTTCGGGTCGCCGAGGTCCCACGACAGTCCGTCGATGTCGCCGTCGGTGTGGCACGACGCGCAACTCATCGTGCCGTTGCCGGCGAGCTTCGCGTCGTAGAGGAACTTGCGGCCGTCGCGGATGTTGGCGGGCGTCGGGTCGTAGGAGCCGAGCTTCACTTCGGCGACCAGCGCGTTGCTGCTCGTGTCGACGACGCTGATCGTCGACGAGAGCTTGTTGTGCACGTAGAGGCGTTGCGTCGAGGTCGACAGCGCGAGGCCGCGCGGGCCGCGCTTGTTGCGCGTGTCGATCAACGCGCCCGGCGTGCCGCCGACTTCGATGCGTGCGAGCACCGCGCCCGTGCCGTCGAGAACGCCGATGCGGTCCGTTCCCTGAGCGGCGACATAGATGCGTCCGGCTGCCGCGTCGATCGCGACGCCATACGGCTCGGCGAGCGCCGTGCCGAGCGCAGCATTGTTGGGCAACTGCGCGTAGTTGATGCCAGGGTTGAGGTCGATCGGCGTGACCGTCGGCGTGGCGCCGGTCGTGATCCTCGTGATGCGGCTGTCGATCGCGTGGCCCTTCAGCACGGGCTCGAAGCGAACGAGGTTGCGCGCCTCGGTGTTTGCGACCCACAGGTCGCCCGTGGTCGGGTGCACTGCGATGCCGGTGTTCGTCGTGCCGACTGCGCGGAAGTTGCGGCTCACGGCTAGCGTCGCGACGTCGATTTCGGCGACGTCGTTGTCCGGCAGCGTGAACGGGATCTGCGCGGCCCACGCGGGGTCGTTCGCGCGCACGATCAACGACGTGCGCGGCGGCGTCGGCAGCGTCGATCCAGGCGGCAGCGTCTGCGCCTGGTCCTGCACCGTCGTGGTGCCGTTGCCCGAGCGTTGCACGACGGCGTAGACCTTCGTGCCCGCCGCGTTGACCGCGAGGTTGCGCGGGTCCTTGCCGAACACGTCGACCGAACCGAGCGACGCGCGCGTCGTGGCGTCGAACACCGCGACGCGGTCGCTCGCAGCTGCCGTCACGAACGCCTTGCCGCCCGCGAACACGACGTCCGACGGTTCGTCCGCGACTTGCAGCGTTGCGACGACACGACCCTGGCTCAGCGACACGACGCTGACCGAGTCCGACATGTGGTTGACGACCCAGACTTCGTCGTTCGTGCGCGGATTGACCGACACGGGCTCGAGGCCGACGACGATCTCCTGCACCAGCGTGGGCTGGTTGGGGTTGGCCAGCGAGTAGACGCAGAGACGTTGGTCCGCCGTGTGCGCCGCGAACAGCCGCAACCCGTCCGCAGAGATGCGAACCGGCGAGACGATCGGGCTCTCGTAGTTGACGAACGACTGCGCTGCTGCGGCCGCGGCGAGAGATAGCGCGGCGGCGATCGGGAGATGCCGTTGCATGGGGGCTCCGGGAGTGGGACTGCGATCGAGTTCTGCGGGCATGGGACGGAGCCACGTGGGGCATGGTTCCGCGGCGACGCAAACTCGTCCCACCAAGGTAGCGGGGACGCGGCCTCCGTGGGCACGGCGGGCAAGTTCCTTGGCCCCGGCGCCGAATCGCGGCTGCCGGCCCGTTGCGGCCGACGGCAAGCGGCGGCGCGCCCTCGCCAGCTTGCCTCGGTGCGGCCGGCCGTCCCGCGCCTCAGCTCACTTCGCCTGCAGTCGCCCCGTCCGCCAGCGCTCCGCGAGCGACTGGATCGGCTCGGTCAGCAAATCCACGACCGGCATGTCTGCGAGCAGCGCGAACCGTTCCGCGAACGCAGCGGCGGTCTCGAACACAGCCCGAGGCCGCTTTGCCTTCCTTGCAAATCGGAAGTCCGCTGGAGCAATTGCAAGGACGCCGAGTCGTCGCGAAGCGTGCTGTCCCGGTGCGATTCCGCAATCTGACGCGCTCAATGCGATGTCGTGCCGTGCGCGTCGAGGCGTTGCTTGAATTCAGCGATGCGCATGCGCCGCAGACCGGACAGCGCTCCGATTGCGGCGCCGGACAATCCGATCGCACTGCCGCCGATCGCTCCGATCCAGCCGCCCAGTTCCCGGGTGCCGGTCCACGCGGCTGCTGCGAATCCCGATGCGAACATCGCCGGCATTGCGATGCCGAGCATCCAGAACAGGCTCTTGATGCGCGAGGTGCGCAACTCGTCGTACATGCGTTGCAGCTCCGGGCTGCCGTGAGCATCCAGCGGTTCTGGTTCGACCAGCATGCGGCGAAGGCAGAACGGCAGCACGATCGCGTTCAGGGCGACCAATCCGAGCTGGATCGCAAACTGCCAGAGAAAGGCCGTGCGCGCGGCATCGTCGGCGAACGGCTCGCCGAACCACCGCGATCCGATCGCCGCGAGGCCTGCGAGCCACAGGGTTGCGCACATCGCCCACATGCTGCGCGGGATCGGGTGCTTGCGCGCACGGCTCACGATGCTGGCGACGCGGATCTCGACGGCAGGAGCTCCGACCTCTGGTGGTGGAGTCACAGCGAGCCGCACGATCGGCATCGCCATCCAGAACCACAGCGGGAAGAACAGCACCCATGCGAACTGGCTTGCGACTGCGAAGATCTGCGCGTCCGAGCGAGTCGTCTGCAAGGTGCAACCGAGCCAGAGCGACAGACAGAATGCGGTCGCCACCGCGAGCATCGCCACGCGAGCGCGGATCTCGGTTGCGACGGCCGAGGACTTGCCGCGCGTGCGGACGAACAGCATGCAGAGCAGCGGTGAGAGCAGCATCAAGGGCGGCACCGCAAGACGGACCAGTGCGACGAGCAGGTTGGCGGGGTCGGTCACTTCGTTCCCTCCTTCATGCAGATGTGGACGGGCTCCAAAGGCGGTTCAATTGACGCTCGATCAGTGCGCGCGTCTCGGCGAGCGAGAATCCCGCGATCTTCGCGTCGGCGAGGGCCGAGCCGAGGTTCTGTTCCAGGCGTCTCTTCTCCTCCTTGGCGGGCAAGGCCCGACGCTCGGTGGAGGACAGGACCACCGTGCCGCGGCCCCGAGCCGAGGCGAGCAGGCCAGCGTCCGTCAGCTCGCGGTAGGCGCGTGCGACGGTGTTGAGGTTGATGCCGAGGTCGTTCGCAAGCTGGCGCACGGGCGGCAACTCGTCGCCGGGGGCGAGCTTGCCCGTGGCGATCAACCTTCGCAGCTCGCCGACCAACTGGTCGTGCAGCGGCGTCGGGCTGCCGAGCGAGACGGTGATCATGGCTGCATAGTATCAGACAGTGATACTTATGCAAGGGGGCGTGTCCGCTTACGGAGAACCACCTCCATGCATCGGGAGAAGCCGGCGGTTGCTCCGGCTTCGACTCAGCGCGTCTGCAACCTGCCCGTCCGCCAGCGTTCCGCGAGCGACTGGATCGGCTCGGTCAGCAACTCGACGACCGGCATGTCCGCGAGCAGCGACTCGTCGAACGACGGTTCGGTCTCGGTGACGGAGTCGGCAAGCGCGGCGAAGCGGTTGCGGTAGCTCGAGAGCACGGAACGCATCGCAGAGGACTGCAGGCGTTCGTGGAAGCGCACGTGCAGCAGCGTGAGGCCGACCGTGCGGTTCTGGTCGACCTCGGGCACGAGGATCACGGTGCGGTCGTCGCTGCGGCCCTTCGCGACGAGGCACTGCTTCTCCATCGCGACGAGGTGCTTGGTGCCGCGCAGGCGCGCGTCGCCGTTGGTGCGTGAACGCAGCTGCAGCGCGATGCCCTTCTGCTCCACGACGTGGATCGTTGCATTGCCGGATTCGACGTCGCCTTCGATGCGGTAGCGCGTCGAGCCCAGCGTCTCGACGACGGCGCCGTCGAGGCCGGCGAGCGCGCGCAGGTCGCGGTAGACGAGGCGGTCGCGCGATGCGCCGGCGGCGATCGCGGCGCGGACCAGAGGTGCGGTGAGCAGCGCTTCGTCGGAACGAGAGATGCCGACGGTGACGGTCTTCGCCTGGTGCTTGATCGCGTCGACGGGACGCGTGAGTTCGTCGATGGCCGAGGTCAGCTCCTCGGTCAGAGCGTCCACGACGACGCCGGGCGCGCCGGGCTGGCCGAACTCGACCGCGAACGAGTCGAGGGGCATGAGGCCCAACGCGTAGTTGCACAGCGACGTGAGCCGCGCCGCGGTCTTCGCCTCGAGCGCGCCGTCGTAGCGGCCGAGCAACAGGTCCTTGCGGAAGTCGATCCAGTGCGGCAACAGGCGCGGCTGCAGGCTGCGCAGCGGGTCTTTGCGCAACTCGGTCTGCGACGCGACTTCCTCGATCGCGCCGCGAGCCTTGCGCAACGGCAGCGCGAGCGCGTCGATCGCGAGCGCGGCGCGGTAGCCGAACAGGTGGCCCGCCATCGTCGACAGCACGAACGCGAGCGACGGATGCGCAGGCGGCACGTGCACGACGCCGCACGCCGACGCAAAGCGCGTCTCGCCGCGCGTGGCGACGACGATCGGCGCCGCCTTGTGCGCGCGGTAGATCGCGACTTCCTTGGCGACGTCGTCGGCGGTCGAGCCGGTGAGGCCCGCGGCGCAGACGAGGATCATCGGCTCCGACGACAGGTCGATGTGCTTCTTGTCCTCGGTCGCGTCGCAGGCGATCGACTTGTAGCAGAGTTCGCTGAGCTTGATGCGCACCTCGGCGGCCGCGACCTTGTTGAGGCCGTTGCCGACGAGCGCCCAGTGGCGGCGTTGCGGCGCGTGCGCGCGCGCGAGCGCCTCGATCGCGGCGTCCTGCTGCAACACTTCGCGCATCGCGTCGGGCAACGCGAGGAGCGAACGCAGCAACGCGTCTTCCTTGCCGTCATCGGCGACGCCTGCGGCGCGCGCGAGCGCGAGCGCGAGGACCCAGCCCGCCGCGCACTGCGCGTAGAAGGCCTTGGTGCTCGCGACGCTCATCTCGATGTCGCGGCCGTCGCTGGTGAACACGACGCCGTCCGCCTTGTCGCAGAGGTCGCTGCCGCGGCGGTTGACGATCGCGAGCACGACGGCGCCGCGCTGGCGCGCGAGGTCGACGGTGCGGTTGGTGTCCGTGGTCGTGCCCGACTGCGAGATCGCGACGATCAACGTGTCGCGCATGTCGTCGGTGAGCCCGAAGCCCGACAACTCGGTCGCCGGCAGCGCGCGCACTTCGAGCTTTGCTGCCGACAGCGTCTCCGTCATCGCCGCGGCGACCGCCTGGCCGGCGACGGCCGCGGTGCCTTGGCCGATCACGAGCACTCGCGAGAAGCGACGGTTGCGCAGCGAGTCTGCGACGGAGTCGGGCAGCGAAGCGGGCGGCAGGCTCGCGCGCAGCTTGCCGCCGTGGCGCACGACGCGGCCACGCAGCGTCTTCTGCATCGACGACGGCGACTGCCGGATCTCCTTGAGCAAGAAGTGCGGATAGCCCGCGCGATCGATGTCGCGCGTCGTGACCGCGGCCTTCACGAGATGCTTGTCCTCGACGGGCAGCTTCGTGCCGTCGAACGCCTCGCGCGCGATGCCTGCGACTTCGCCGGCGTTCGCGCGGTCGAGCACGACGACCTGGCCGCGGCTGCCGTTCGGGTTGCTCGCGTTGCCCGGCGTCTCGCCGTCCATGCGCAGGTAGTGCTGGCACTCCTCGATCACGCCGTATGGCTCGCTGGCGACGACGAACGCGTCCTCGGCGAGGCCGACGTACAGCGCCTGGCCCGAGCCGCGCAGCGACAAGGCGATGCGGTGCGGTTCGTTCGCGGCGGCTGCGGCCGTGGCGACCGAGCCCTCGAACGTCGCGACCGTGCGGCGGAACGCGTCCGCCAGCTTGGCGCCGCCTTGCATGTGCAGCGCGACCAGCGTCGGGATCACTTTCGCGTCCGTCGTGATCTCCGGCGCGATGCCGAGCCCGTGCTCCTTCACGAGTTCGACGTGGTTGTCGACGTCGCCGTTGAGCACGCCGAGGCAGTAGGGCGCTGCGCGAAGCGGCGTTTCCTCGCTGTTGAGCGGATGCGTGTTGGGTTGGCTGATGACGCCGACGCTGGCCCAGCGCGTGTGGCCGAGCACGAGCGCTTCGGCGGAGTCGTTGCGCAAGAGTTCCTTCAGCAACGTGTCGCCGCGGATCGCGGCGCGCAGCGCGCGCACGTTGTCGCCGAGTTCGCCGATCTCGGCCGAGTGCTTGTAGACGAGGTCGACGACGCCGTCGTGGATGCGCACGGAGCCCGTCGCGAACAACGGATCCTTGTTGCGTGCCTCGGCCATCGCGCGAACGCGTGACGACGCGGCGTCGACGCCGGTCAGCAGCACGCTGACGCCGGCGGAGTCGCGGCCGCGCACCTCGAGACGGTCGAGCGCGCGCAGCGCAGTCTGCACGCTGGACCACACGGTCGCGGCCGCGGGGCCGATCGGGCCGTTGCCCGCGAGATCGCGCACGGCTTCGGCGTGGGGGATGCGGTCCTGCCAGACAGACCACAACGCGTCCTTCAGGCGCACGAGCGCGGCGTTGCGGCGTTCGAGCTCGCCGTCCGCGGAAGCTGCGGCGTCCTGGTCGAGCGTGCCCTCGAACGCGGCGATCCGTTCGTGCAGCGACTGCAGCTTCGCCTTGGCCGCGGCGGTCTCGCGCGGATGCGCGAGCAAGCAGAGCAGCCCGGGCACCGAGCGCAGTTCGTGGTCGAGCTTCGAAAGCGCATCGGCCGCGTCGTCGAGTTGCGCGCGGGCGAAGCCTGCCTCGAGCGAATGCGTGGCCGCGGCGACGGCCTTCTCGAGGACCGCGACGGCGGGCTGGCTACGACGCGACCTGCGCCGCAGCACGGCGATGATGCCACACATGGATGAGTCCGACTCCTGATCAGCGAGCCTGCTTCGCAGGCACTACGAACTGCCCGAGGCGCTGACGAAGGGCGTCGGCGAGGGGCGTTTGTCCTGATTCTTCGATCGCAGCGGCCAGTTGCTTGAGCCAGTCTGCGATCGGCTCCGGCAACGACGCAGGAGCGACCGCAGCTTGCGCCAGATCCGGTCGGAGTTGGATGCGCACCTTGTCGCAGACCACGACGCCGTTCTGGGGCGGGAGCGACGCGGTCGTCGCGATCCGCAACAGCGGCTGCCATGCAGCGGGCGCGATCTGCAGCGAAGTCGGACAGTCCGGCGACGTTCCACCCTGGACGAGGCCGTCGGCGGTCCAGCGCAGGAACAAGTCGCCGTTCTTGCAGGACAGGATCTCGATCCCGCCGAGGAACGTCAGGTTCGGGTCGGAAACGCGCGCGCACTCAGGCTTGCCGCCGCCGTCGCGTTGCGCGATCGCGTCCGCGAGGCGCGAGAGCGCGGCGTCGTTGTCGGCTATCGCGCCCGCGTTCGAGCCTGCCTGCGCGGCCTCGGGCAGCGAGGCGCCGGCTTCGTTCGCGTCGACGCGATACCCGCCGTCGCTCCCGAGCAACGTCTTCAGCGCCGCGATCGCCTCGCCGGCGCGCCGCTTGCCCCAGGAGTCGCCGAGGAACGTGCGCGTGTCGCCGAGCGCAGCAAACAACTCGCGCGCGTCACCGCGAAGTGCAGCGAGCTTCGTTCGCGCGCGCGGATCCGCTTCTGGCGTGCGCACGACCTGCCCTTGCGCAGTCTCGACGGCGAAGTCCTTCGTCGGATCGTCTGCGATCCAGCGCGCGAACGTGCGCATCAACCACGCCGGGTCTTCGACGAACTGCGCGAACGAAGGCGCGAACTTCGCACGCAGCGCGTCGTCGGCGCGCGCGCGCAGCGCAAGGCCGCGCAGCGCCTGCGCGCGCCAGTAGAAGTCGCGGTCGAGCGCCCAGGCGTGCAGCGCATCGAGCATGAGCGGCCCGTTGCCGCCGCCGTCGGCGATCGCCTCGACGAGCGCGACGGGCAGCGAGTTGGCGCCGTTCTTCTCCGCCCACGCGCGCACGGCAGGAATCGCTGCGTCGCCGCCTTGCGCGACCTTCTTCGCTGCGGCGAGGCGCAGGCCGTAGCGCGGCGAGGTGCACGCCTTCTCGACGTGCTTGCCCCAGTCCTCGTTCTTGGCGTCCGCCTCCTGCGCAGACACCACGCCCGCGAACGAAGCGAGCATTGCGATGTGGAACAGCGCGCCCTGCGCGCGTCGTGCGACGTTCCTCATTGGATCGAGTCGACGTCCATCACGTAGATCGCGATGACTTCGTCTTCTTCCTTCTGCTCGCCGACGTAGAGCGTGCCGGTGACCTGCACGACGCCGTTCTTGATCTCCGTCGTCGTGCCGTCCGGCATCGCGCAGAAGATGATCTCGTTCATCTTCGGCGTTCCCGTGCAGCCGCACGCGTCGTTGATGAGCAGGAACTGCGCGACCGGGCCGCTGCCCGGGATCTCGCGCATCATGAAGCCGCCGATCTGCACCTTCTGGTTGTCGAGCTTCGTGACTTCGTCCGGCAGCTTCATGCCTGCCGTCCAGTCGAAGCCGGCGAGCACGGCGAAGCTCGTGCGCACCGGGTCCTGGGGCAGCAAGCCCAGCGGCAGCAGCAGCGCAAGCGAACGGAGCGAAGGCATGGCCTGCATGCTAGCGCGATGGCGCGGATGTGGGCGTGCGCGCGGCGCGCTCACGCATCGCCGCCGTCGAGTTTGATGACCTCGACCGGACAGTCCTTGGCGGCCTGTTCGATTTCGTCCTGCATTGCGGCGAAGTGCGCGGTGGCTTCGGGCCGCACGATGCAGGTGTTGTCGCCGTCCACTTGGAACACCTGCGGCGCCAGGTCTTCGCAGACCTTGCACGAGATGCAGCCTTCTTCGATCCAGACGCGGCGGATGGGGGAGGTCACGGGGGGCCTGTTGTTAGCCCGTCCTCGACGGGGGTTCCATGGGGAGTGGTGTTGTGGTGCGCAGTTCGCCGGGTCACTGGCCACAGGTTGCATGCCGTTGGGCGATGGCAGATCTTCCGCACTTGGGTCAGAGCGCAGGGCCGCTGGCCCACCCGTGCCGCGGGTGGTTCCTGGCGGCGGGTGGTGGGCAAAGAGCCGGTGCTCAAGGCAGCCCTTGACGTAGCCGATAGTTAGACTTAGTCTAATTGCATGTCCCACGTCGCTCTCGTTGACCAACTACAGCGCCACGGCATCCGGCCGTCCGCCCAACGGGTGGCGATCGCGGCCTTCGTCTTGGCAACCGAGTCGCACCCGTCTGCCGAGGCGGTCTGGGACGAGGTCAAGAAGATGCTGCCCGTGGTGTCCCGCGCGACCGTCTACAACACGCTCAAGCTGTTCGTAGAAAAGGGGTTGCTGCGCGAGCTCGTGCTGGCCCCCGGCTACTCGGTCTACGACCCGAAGCTGGAGCGGCACCATCACTTCCTCGATGAAGGATCGGGAGCCATCCATGACGTGCCGTGGGAGGCCCTGACCGTCGAGCGCGTCGCCGAACTGCCCGGTTACGACGTGCAGGAATACAGTGTTGTGCTCCGGGGGCGTCGCCGCGCCTGAGCCAGCCTGATCCATGCCGCATTCCACCGTGATCCATAGTTAGACAAAGTCCAATACCAAACTTAGTTCAGAACCAACCATGAAGACCGTAGGAGATCGCCTTCCCGCCTTTCGAGTCCCCGCGTGCGTGAGCCGTGAGTCCGGCAAGGAATTCGCCGACCTGACCGAGCAGAGCTACCCCGGCAAGTGGCTCGTCCTGTTCGCATGGCCGCTCGACTTCACCTTCGTCTGCCCGACGGAGATCGCCGAGTTCGGCCGCCGCAACGCGGACTTCGCCGACCGCGACGCGCAGGTGCTCGGGCTCTCGCTCGACTCGCAGTTCGTCCACCTCGCGTGGCGCACCCATCACCCGGACCTGAAGGACCTGCCGTTCCCGATGCTCGGCGACGTCAAGCGCGAGCTGTGCGCAGCGCTCGGCATCCTGCACCCGAACGAAGGCGTGCCGCTGCGCGCGACGTTCGTGGTCGATCCACAAGGCGTGATCCGGTTTGCGTCGGCGCACGACCTCGACGTCGGCCGCAACGTCGACGAAGTGCTGCGAACGCTCGACGCGCTGCAGACCGGCGAGATGTGTCCGTGCAACTGGAAGAAGGGCGAGAAGACCCTGGAGGCAAAGTGATGGACGCGCTCGTGCAGTTCGCCGCGACGTTCCCGGACGCCGCCAAGGACATCCGGCTCAACCTCACGTCGGTGCTGTCGCAGTCGGCGCTGACGGAGCCACAACGGTTCCTCGTCGCGCTCGCGACCGCGTTCGCTGCGCGCGACGCGGCGCTGGCGCAGGCCGTCGTTGCTGCGGGAGGCCCGCATGCGACCGCTGCGCTGTTCGCGGACGCGCAGGCCGCCGCGGCGTTGATGGCGATGAACAACGTCTACTACCGATTCCGCCACATGGCGAAGAAGCCCGTCTACGAGCAGATGCCGCCGCGTCTGCGCATGCAGCGCCTCGCGCAGCCGCAGACGAGCAAGGCGGACTTCGAGCTCGCCTGCCTCGCCGTCAGCGCCGTGAACGGCTGCGAGATGTGCGTGCAGGCGCACGAGCGCGTCGTGCTCGAATCGGGCCTGACGGAGGCCCAAGTGCACGACGCGATCCGCATCGCGGCCACCGTGAACGCGGCGGCGACGGCATCGATGCTGCGCAGCGCTGTTCCTGCGTGATTCTGCGCGCGCGCTTCGCCTCGCGATGGCGCGCGCACTTCATCGCCCACGACTTCGATCCGAACGAACAGGAGATTGCCCGATGTACGATTCCCCGACCGCACTCTCGTCCGAAGCCCGAAGCTCGATCGCCAAGGCGCTCGCCGTCGTGTTGACCGACGGCATCGACCTCCACTCGCAGATCAAGGTGGCGCACTGGAACATCAAGGGGCCGCACTTCGTGTCGCTGCACCCGTTGTTCGACACGCTGGCGACCGAGTTGGCCGCGCACAACGACGCGATCGCCGAGCGCATCGTGACGCTCGGCGGTCTCGCCACGGGCACCGCGCGCCATGTCGCCGCGCATTCGCGGCTGCCGGATTATCCGCAGGACACGACGCTCGACCTCGAGCACGTGAAGTTGCTGGCCGCCCGCATCGGCGCCTACCTCGAGTCCGCCCGCTCCGCGCGCGTTGCGGCGGACAAGAACGGCGACGAAGAGGCGGTCGACCTCCTGACCCAGGCGGTGCAGGCGTTCGAGAAGCACGCGTGGTTCCTGCGCGCGACGCTCGGCGGCAGGTGAGTCCCGCGCTGGGGCGGCCAGCGGCGCGGAGGAAACGCCAGTTTCCCTGCGCCGCTCTCGCGCGCCCTTCGTAGTCTGCCCGCCCCGATTTCCACGAGAGGAACCATGAACGTCTTCCGCCCGTCCGTGCTGTTCGCTGCGCTCGCCAGCATTTCCTTTGTGACCGCGCAGGAGCCCGTGAAGGGCGCCGAGAAGGTCGAGACCCAGACCCCGGCCGCCGAGGCCGAGTGGATGCAGAACTTCGCCGACGCCAAGGCGAAGGCGGCGAAGGAGGGCAAGAACCTGCTCGTCGACTTCACCGGCTCGGACTGGTGCATCTGGTGCAAGCGCCTCGACAAGGAGGTCTTCGCCGAGGCCGACTTCCAGAAGGAGATCGTGAAGAGCTTCGTGCTCGTCAAGCTCGACTTCCCGCAGGACCAGTCGCTGGTCACCGAGGAGATCAAGGCGCAGAACGCGCAGCTCCAGGAGCAGTACAAGGTGCAGGGCTTCCCGACGGTGTTCCTGATGGACGCGGCCGGCAAGCCGTTCGCCCAGACGGGCTACCAGGCCGGTGGCGGCGCGAAGTACCTCGAGCACGTCGCGGATCTCGGCAAGGGCAAGGCGTCCTACGACCAGCACATGGCCAAGGCCAAGGATGCGAAGGGCATCGACCGCGCCACGCACCTCACGGCTGCGTTGGAAGCGCTCAACAGCGACGACCTGATCTTCGCGCACTACCGCACCGAGATCGACGAAGTGATGGCCCTGGACGCCGACGGCAAGGCTGGCCTCAAGGCCAAGTTCGAGGCGAAGATCGCGAAGACCGACCTCGAGGCGAAGTTCAACGAACTCGCGCAGGGCGGCGACTGGGACTCGGTCGACAAGGCGATGGCCGAAGCCCTCGAGAAGTGGAAGGGCAACAAGGACATCGAGCAGATGGCGACGTTCTACCGCGCCATCGTCCTGATCGAGAGCAAGCAGGACTTCGCCGGCGCGCTCAAGCTCGTCGATGCGGCGCGCGACATGGCGCCGGAGAGCGAGATGGGCAAGCGTCTCGTGCAGATCAAGAAGAACATCGAGCGCATCCAGAAGCAGATGGAGCAGCAAGGTGGCGGCGAGGAAGGCGGCAAGGACGGCGGCAAGTGAGCCGCTGACCGGATCCGACTCGCACTCCACGCGGGGCACGGGCGCACGGCGCTCGTGCCCCGCGTCGTTTTGGCCGCGCGTGTCCGCGGTGTAGCTTGCGCCGCGATGACGTCCATGCGCTGCGTCGTCGTGCGTGAGCACGGCGGGTTCGACAAGCTGCGGCTCGAAGAGCGGCCGATCCCGACGCCGGGTCCCGGCCAGGTCCGCGTGAAGCTCGCGGCGATCGGCCTCAACCATCTCGACACGTGGGTGCGACGCGGCGTGCCGGGCCACACGTTTCCGCTGCCGCAGATCCCGAGCAGCGACGGCTGTGGCTTCGTCGACGCGCTCGGCCACGGCGTGACCAGCTGCAAGGAAGGCGACGCGGTCGTCGTGTTGCCCGGCGTCTCCTGCGGCGTGTGCGAGGCGTGCCTGCTCGGTCAGGACAACCTCTGCCGTCACTACCACATCCTCGGCGAGAGCTGCGACGGACTGAGCGCGGAGTATGCGGTGGTGCCTGCGGCCAACGTCGCGCCGAAGCCGCGCGCGCTGTCGGCGGAAGAAGGCGCGAGCATCTGCCTCGTGTTCCAGACCGCGTGGAACATGCTCGTGCGCCGCGCGGAACTGCGCGCGGGCGAGACCGTGCTCGTGCACGCAGGGCTGTCGGGCGTCGGCAGCGCCGCGGTGCAGATCGCGAACGCGCTCGGCGCGCGCGTGATCGCGACCGCGGGCGGGCCCGAGAAGTGCGCGCGCGTCGCGGCGCTCGGCGCGCATCACGTGATCGACTACAAGGCCAAGGACTTCGCCGCCGAGGTGCGGACGCTGACGGGCAAGGCCGGCGTCGACATCGTGTTCGAGCACGTGGGGCAGGCAACCTTCGAAGGCTCGGTGAAGTGCCTCGCGCGCGGCGGCCGCGTCGTGACCTGCGGCGCGACGACCGGCGGCTCGGTGCAGGTCTCGTTGCACCAGGTGTTCTTCAAGAACCTGTCGATCCTCGGCAGCACGATGGGGCAGAAGGGCGACTTGCGGACGATCCTGCGCATGTTCGACCAGGGCCGCTTCCGCGCCGTGCTCGATCGTTCGCTGCCGATGGCGCAGGTCGCAGAGGCGCATCGCCTGCTCGAGTCGCGCGAAGCGATGGGCAAGCTCGTGCTCGTGCCCTGACCGCGCTGCGCGACGGACGTGCGCGGCCGACCAACGCGCCGCAGTAGGATCCGCGCCCATGCGGATCCCCGCCCTCTCGCGATTCGTCTCACCGCTGTCGTTGCTTGCATTGTCGTGCGCAGCCGCGCTCGCGCAGGTCCCGAGCCCGCTGCAGTTCCTCGGCCACGAAGTCGGCGCGGACTACAAACTCTGCAACCACACGAACCTGCTCCGTTACTTCGAGGCGGTCGACGCCGCGAGCGATCGCATGAAGCTCGTGGACATCGGCACGACGAGCTACGGGCGCCGCTTGACGATGGCGGTGATCACCTCGCCCGACAACCACGCGCGGCTCGAGGAGTTGCGCACGATCTCGGCCGCGTTGTGCGGCGCGCGCATCGGCGAGGCGGAGGCCGAGGCGATGGTGGAGAAGGGGCGCGCGGTGGTGTGGATCGACGCGGGCCTGCATTCGACCGAGACGATCGCCGGCCAGAACATCCTCGAGCTCGTCTGGCAGATGACGTCGCGCGACGACGCCGAGGTTCGCCGCATCCTCGACGAGGTCGTGCTGCTCGCGTGCCCCGTCAATCCCGACGGGATGGAACTGGTCGCCAACGCCTACATGGCGACGGGATCGATCGACATCCCGATCCTGTACCAGCGCTTCCTCGGCCACGACAACAACCGCGATTTCTACGCCTGCAACATGGAGGAGACGCGCGCGGTGAGCCGCGTGTTCTTCACCGACTGGCGTCCGCAGATCGTCTACAACCACCACCAGACGGCGCCGCAGGGCACGATCCTGTTCACGCCGCCGTTCCGCGACCCGTTCAACTACAGCGCGGACCCTGCGGTCCTGCGCGGCATCGACTGGATCGCATCGTCGATGAACCGTCGCTTCGCGAGCGAGCGCAAGCCGGGCGTGATCTCACGCAGCGGCGCGCCGTACTCGGGATGGTGGAACGGCGGGCTCCGCTCGACGTGCTACTTCCACAACATCATCGGGATCCTCACCGAGGCGTTCGGCCATCCCGATCCGACGCGCATCGTGCAGTCCGTCGATCGTCGCCTGTCGTCGGGCGACTACCCAGATCCCGTGCCGACGCAGGTGTGGCACGCGCGACAGACCGTCGAGTACCTGCAGACCGCCAACTTCGCGATCCTCGACCACGCGGCGCGCTATCGCCGCGAGTTGCTGCGCGACATCTGGCGCATGGGCCGCAACTCGATCGAGCGCGGCTCGCGCGACCACTGGACGCCGACGCCGGACCTCGTCGCGTTAGCGAAGAAGAAGACCGAAGCGAAGGAAGACGGCGACGCGGTGTTCTCCGATCCTTTGCAGCGCGACCCGCGCGCGTGGGTGATGCCGCTCGACCAGCGCGACGGCGCGGCTGCGTTCCGCATGGCGCAGGCGCTGCAGCGCTCGGGCGTCGAAGTGCACGTGGCGGACGAACCCATCGTCGTCGAAGGACGCACTGCGCCCGCGGGCTCGCTCGTCGTGTTCGCGGCGCAAGCGTTCCGGCCGCACGTGCGCGATCTGTTCGAGCCGCAGCACCATCCCGACGACTTCAAGGACGGCAAGCCGATCCCGCCGTACGACTCCGCGGGCTGGACGTTGTCGATGCAGATGGGCGTCGAAGTGCTGCGCGCACGCGACGCGCTCGAAGGGAAGTTCACGCTGCTGCCGTCGCTCGCACAGCGTGTCGACGTGCCCGTCGCCGACGCGGCGGTCGGCTGGCGCGTCGATCCCGCGGACACGCACGCGGCGATCGTCGTCAACCGGTTGCTGCAGCGCGGCGTCGTCGTCGAGCGCATGCGCGACGGCGCGTGGTTCGTTCCGTCGGCGCAGGACGGCGCGAAGGCCTCGCTCGCTTTCGCGGTCGATGGCACCGGTGTTCGCGCCGAGCCGCTCGACACGGTGACGGAGGAGGCGCGGCCTTCGCAACGCGCGCCGCGCATCGGCCTGTTCGACGTGTGGGGCGGCAACATGCCGACGGGCTGGAACGAGTGGTTGCTGCGCGAGTTCGGGTTCCCGCACCAGATCGTCTTCGGCGATCGCATCGCGCGCGGCGGCCTGCGCGCCGACTTCGACGCGCTGATCTTCCATACGGGCCTCCCGGGCGGCCGCGACCTCGCGAACGCCAAGCCGCCGGTGATGCCCGAGAACCTCGAGAAGCTGCAGCAGGCGCTGCCACCGTACGAGGACTGGAGCACGCTGCCGTCGCGCGCGACGAAGCTCACGGGCGACACGGCCTGGTCGCCGCTGCGCGAGTTCGTAGAGCAGGGCGGCTCGCTGCTCGTGTTCGGCTCAGAGTGCGAGAAGGTCGTGCGCCAGATGCGACTGCCGGTCGCGGTGGGGACCTACGTCGACGATCCTGCAGCCGAAGGCGGGAAGCGACGCACGCGCAACGAGGAGTTCTACGTGCCGGGCTCGCTGCTCCATGTCGACGTCGACGCGACGCACACGTTCGCCGCGGGCAGCGATGCGCGTGTCGTCGCGATGTTCACGCGCTCGAGCGTCGTGCTGCAGCCGACTGGCGACAGCGTCGAGGTGGTCGCGCGCTATCGCGACGCGGACGCGCTCGCATCCGGTTGGGCCGTGGGCCTCTCGCATCTCGCGGGTCGCGCCGCGATCGCGCGCGTGCCGGTGGGCAAGGGCAGCGTCGTGTTGTTCGGCGCCGACGCGACCTATCGCGGCCAACCGCTCGCGATGATCCGTCTCGTCTGGAACACGCTGTTCGCGTCGAGCAGGTAGAGCGAGCCACGGCTCGCTCCGGTTGTCGCGACGTCGCCGACGCTTGCGTCGTGGTGCGAAGTTCGTCCCGCGCGAACTTCGCACTGTGGCTCGGCTCCGGCCGCATCGTGCTTTGGCATTTCTTGCATGGCGCAAGCAAGGCTTGCACCGCGGAGAGTCTCGATCCTGTGCTCATGCACTCGGGAAACGCGACCGATGGTGGTTCGCCGCGACCAACTGTCGGGCGATGCCACAGCCGAAGTTCTGCCGACTCCGGCACGACAGTTGTCGAAGGGATCCATCCGTGTCTTGGCTCACTTGGACTACTCCTGCTGTCGTCGTGTCGATCGGCATCGCGGCGTTGCTTCGCCGTCGCGCCGTGCTTCGCGACTACTCGCGCGTGCTCGCAGAGCGGCAGAAAGCGAAGGCGCAAGGCAGCCATCAAGCGCGACTGCTCCATCCGCAGATCGACTTGCAGAAGTGCATCGGCTGCGGCGGCTGCGTGCGCGAGTGCCCTGAGTCGGGAGTGCTCGACCTCGCGTTCGGGCAAGCGGTCGTCGTGCACGGCGCGCGCTGTGTCGGCCATGGTCGCTGTGCCGACGCGTGCCCCACGGGTGCGATCGCGCTGACGCTCGGGGACCTGAGCGACCGCAAGGACATCCCGGCGATCGACGACACGCACGAGGCCGTCACGGTTCCGGGCTTGTTCCTGGCTGGCGAGATCACGGGCTTCTCGCTCGTGCGCACTGCGGTGCAGCACGGCGCGCTCGTCGCCGCCGAGGTCGCGCGTCGTGTGAAGGCGAGCCCCTCGCAACCTGCGCAACGCAACGCGCGTCCGCAGCGCGTCGCCGTCGCTGCGGGCGTCGGCGGCGCGTCTGTCGACGAGCATGCGCACGAAGAAGCGGACCCGACGGCGCCGAAGCCGCCGCTCGACCTGCTGATCGTCGGCCTCGGCCCTGCCGGCCTCTCGTGCGCGCTCGCAGCGAAGCAGCATGGCCTGCGGTTCGCGTGCCTCGAACAAGCGGAGACGATCGGCGGCACGGTCGCTGCGTATCCGCGCAAGAAGCTCGTGATGACGCAGCCCATGGAGCTGCCGTTGCACGGCAAGCTCAACCGGCTCGAGTACCTCAAGGAAGAGCTCGTCGAGATGTGGAGCAGCCTCGCGCAACGCCATCGCCTGCCGGTGAAGACCGGCGTCCAGGTGACCGGCGTCACGCGCGACGCGGACGAAGCGTTCACGGTCGCGACGAGCCTGGGCACGATCCGCGCGCGGCATGTCGTGCTCGCAGTGGGCCGTCGTGGCTCGCCGCAGAAGCTCGAGGTCCCTGGCGAGGAACTGCCCAAGGTCGCCTACTCGCTGCTCGACGCGGAGAGCTACCAGGGGCGCAACATCCTCGTCGTCGGTGGCGGCGACAGCGCCATCGAGGCGGCGATGGCGCTCGGCGAGCAGCCCGGCAACGTCGTGACGCTGAGCTACCGCAAGTCCGCGTTCGCGCGCATCAAGTCGCGCAACGAAGAGCGCATCCAGAAGGCGATCGAGGACGGGAAGGTCCGCGTCGTGTTCGACAGCAATGTCGTGCGCATCGAGCCCGAGGTCGTCGTGCTGCGCGTGAAGGACGGCGACGGCGAGACGGAGGCGACGATCCCGAACGACGACGTCTTCATCTTCGCCGGCGGCAAGCCGCCGTTCCCGCTGCTCGAAGCCGCGGGCGTCTCGTTCGACCCGGCGCTCCGTCCGCAGGAAGCGCCCGTGATCGACAAGGGCACCGGCTTGCTGCGCGCGATGTATGCGACGTTGCTCGGCTGCATCGGCCTGCTCGTCGCTCGCGTCGCCTGGAGCCGCTACTACGACCTGCCGGTCGCCGACCGCGACATCTCCGAGTGGCACGCGGTGCTGCGTCCGCAGGGCGCGTTCGGTCTGCTCGCCGGCCTGTGCGCCGCCGGGTTGTTCCTCGTCAACCTGCTCTACCTCGCGCGACGTTCGCCGCGGCTCGGACGTTGGCTGCCCGGCAGCCTCAAGGCCTGGATGTCGATGCACGTCGCCACCGGCTTCTTCGCGCTGCTGTTCGGCTGCCTCCACAGCGCATTCCACGTGCGCGACGCGGTCGCCGGACATGCGTTGATCGTCATGTCGATCGTCGTCACGACCGGCGCGATCGGTCGCTGGTTCTACTCGTTCGTGCCGAAGGCGCAGAGCGGACGGCAAGCGGACCTCGAGGAACTCGGCCTGCGCGTGGCCGCGATGGGCGGCGAGTGGGATGCGATCGGTCGCGGCTTCGGCTCCAAGGTCCGCGCGCAGGTCGAGAGCCTCGTGCAGGCCGAACACTTCGGCAAGAACGTCGTCGACCGCATCTTCACGCTCGTCGCGGGCCAGATCCGGTTGCTGCGCTTGCTGGCGCGCATCCGTCGTCAAGGCATCGCGGAAGGCGTCGCGCAAGGCGAGGTGCAGCGCGTCCTCGTGCTCGCGCGCAAGGCGCACCGCCTGGCGCTGCAGATGGCGCACTACGAAGAGGTCCGAGGGATCCTGTCGTCGTGGCGATGGATGCACCGCTGGCTCGCGGTGGTGCTCGCCGTGCTCGTGACCGTGCACGTCGTGACCGCGCTGATGTTCGGCGGCGTCGACTTCCGCGTGCTCTCGTTGCTCGGAGGCGAGGGATGAACTGGCGTCGTTGGTTGTTGCCCGCCGCGTCGATCGCGGCGGTGGCCGCGTTCACGCTCTGGGAGTTCTCGAGCTCGCGCACCGGGCCGGGACCGCTCCATCCTGCGCACCAGGAGCTCGAAGGCTTCTTCGGAGCCGACTGCTCGAGCTGCCACCGCGCAGGCGAGGGCATCGACGCCGAGGGCTGCATCCGCTGCCACGAGCCCATCGGTGCGCAGCGCACCGCGAAGCGCGGGCTGCACGGCACCTTGCCCGCAGACCAGTTCGTGGACTGCAGCCAGTGCCACAGCGAGCACGTCGGCGAGAACTCGCCGCTGATCACGGCGCAGGCGTTCCTCTACGCCGGCGTGAAGCAGCGCGACGCCTACGACCATCGCCACATCGCGGGCTATGCGCTCGCCGGCGCGCACATGGCGCTCGAGTGCTCGCGGTGCCATGCGTCCGCGGATGCGAAGACGCCGCCGCGCGGCGGTCGCTTCCTCGGCCTGGAGCAGCGCTGCGCCGCCTGCCATGAAGACGTGCACCGCTCGTCGTTCGGCCAGGACTGCGAGAAGTGCCACGGGCAGACACAGCCGTTCCGCTCGGCGCCGGGATTCGACCACTCGGTGTTCCCGCTTACGGGCGCGCATTCGCGCGTCGGTTGCGTGAAGTGCCACGCGGAAGGAACCGAGCGTTCGACGGAGGCTCTCGCCAAGAACCGGCTGCCTGCGCGCAAGTGCGCGGAGTGCCACGAGGACCCGCACCACGCGAGCCCCGGCGTGCCGGCGAGAGCGATGCTGCTCGACGACACCGCGGATTGCGCTCGTTGCCATGCATCGACGAAGTGGGCCGACGCGAAGGTCACGCCGGAGAAGCACGCAGAGTTCGGCTTCCCGTTGCGCGGCGGGCACGCGAAGGCGGAGTGCGCGAAGTGCCACGGCGACGGCGAGCGCGCGTCGAAGCATCCCGGCGAGTTGCCGAAGCTCGAAGCCTGCGCGCAGTGCCACGAGAGCCCGCACCAGAAGCCGTTTCTCGACATCAACGTCGCCGCGAGCCAGGGCAGCGCGCAAGGCTGCGCCGGCTGCCACGTCGACGAGCACGCCGACTTCCACGCGGCGACGACGACCGTCGCGCAACATGCGGCGACGGGCTTCGCGCTCGTCCTGCCGCACGAGAAGGTCGAGTGCGCGAAGTGCCACAAGGGCGAGACCTTCGCGGCGCGCTATCCGGGCCGCGGCCAGAAGGACTGCCGCGCCTGCCATGCCGACACGCACAAGGGCCAGTTCGAGCACGAGCCGCGCTACGCGCAGTGCACGGCGTGCCACGAGCCGACGTCGTTCCACCCGACGAACTTCGATGTCGCGATGCACCAGAAGACGAAGTTCCCGCTCACCGGCGCGCACGACGCCGTCGCGTGCGCGCGGTGCCACGACGAGGTGAAGGACGAGGTGCGCGCCTTCCACGGCACGTCGCAGAAGTGCGCCGACTGCCACGAGGACGTGCACAAGGGCGCGTTCGACGTCGCGGGCAAGCCGGCGCAGGTGCGCGGCAAGGAAGGCTGCGCGCGCTGCCACGACACCGCCGCGTTCCATCCCGGGCGCAACGAGAACTTCGACCACGGGCTCTGGACCGGCTATCGCCTCGACGGCGCGCACGCGAAGGTCGATTGCGCGAAGTGCCATGCGGGTACCTCCGACGTCGCGCACAAGCGTCTCGGCAAGGTCGCGGGCAAGAACTGCGCGGACTGCCACCGCGACCAGCACCAAGGCCAGTTCGTGAACGGCAAGTCCACGGACTGCGCGCGTTGCCACGGAGTCGAGGACTTCCACAAGACGCGCTTCGACCACGATCGCGACAGCCGTTTCCGTCTCGACGCGCAGCACGTGCTGCTCGAGTGCTCGAAGTGCCACAAGAGCTACGACACCCCGTTCGGCCCCGTCGTTCGCTACAAGCCGCTCGGCGTCGAGTGTGGCGACTGCCACAAGCTCGCTGCCGTCGGAAGGGGGAAGGGATGAACGCTCCTCGTTGCGGGCTCTTCGCGCTCATGGCGTCCGCGGCGCCGCTCGCGGTCGCGCAGCAGCAGGCCGCGACGGTGCTGCAGGTCCACGTGACCAGCGCGTCGGGACGCTTCGTCTACCTCGACACGGGCCGTGACTTAGGCGTGGCGCCGGGCCAGGTCGTCCGGCTGTTCGTGCCAGGCGCCGTGGAAGTGCAGGCGACGGTGCGCGCCGTCAGCGCCACGTCGTCGCGCGCCGAATTGCCGCCGGGCATCGCGAGCCCGCCTGTCGGTTGTCGCGGCGAGATCGAGGTGCAACGTCAGCGACCTTCGTCTGCGTCTTCACCGTCGCAGACCGGCGGCGCGACTGCGTCCGGCGGCGCGCGGCCCACGCCTGCGCATCCGCCGTGGAAGCGCACGCTGGACCCGCGCGATCCCAACCAGCCGTTGCTGGTGCCGACGTTCGGTCAGCGGCCCGACGAGCGGCCGGTCACGTGGGACGGGCGCACGTTCCTCAACACGCAGTGGTCGCGCGACGTCGGCGGCGAGCGGGACAACGAGTTCTGGCTCACGCGCATGGGCGTCGCGGGCGAGGCCAACAACCTCATGGGCCACGGCGAACGCACGCGATTCGCCGGCGAGTTCGACGATCGTCGAGCCCAAGTCGACGGCGACGGCGACACGGACGACTCCAAGTTCCGCGTCGACCAGCTCGCGACGCAGTTCGGCACGGAGAAGTGGTCGCCCTACGGCGCCGAGGTCGGTCGCTTCCTCTCGCAGCATCTGCCGGAGATCGGGCTCGTCGACGGCGTGGAAGGCGTGGCTCGCTACCAGAACGGGTTCCGCCTCGGCGCAGGCGCGGGTTCGTATCCGCTTCCGTTCCCGAGCAGGAACAGCGGCGACGACCTCGGGTTCCACCTCTTCGCCGACTACGTGAGCGACGAGAAGCGCAGCTTCGCGGCCGGGGTGGGCCTGCAGAAGACGTGGCACCGCGGCGCGCCCGATCGCGACATGATGGTGATGCGCATCGAGCATCGGCCTGGCGACGGCTGGTCGTTGTTCGGCAGCGCGAAGCTCGACTGGTACACGAGCGGCGACGATCGCAAGGGATCCGGCATCGGGCTCACCGAGTTGCTCGCGCAGGCGCGCTACGACACCTCCGCATTCGGCGTCGGACTGCAGGCCTCGCACTTCGAATGGCCGGACCTGAAGCGCGCCGAATACGTCGTGCTCCCGGACTCGCTCGTGCGCGACGGCAAGCTCGACCGTGTCTCGCTCAGCGGCTGGACGCGCGTCCACGAAGACGTGCGTCTCACCGCGCGCCTCGACAACTGGATGGACGAAGACGAGTCGGGCACCGCATGGGAGCTCGGCGCCGACTGGAACGACGTGCTCGACACGGGCGCGTCGGTGACGGCGCAGGTGTTCCAGACCAACGGCGGCGCGCAGTCGGGGCCTGGCCTTCGACTGCTCGCGCGCAAGACGGTGGGCGAGGTCTGGCTCAACGCCGGTTACCGTTGGTACGGCTACGACATCGAAGGACTGCTTGCCGGTCCGGAGTCCTACACGCGACAGTCGATCGAGTTCGGCGCGGCGTGGGGGTTCGGCGACTGGGATCTCAACCTGCAGTTCGAGCGCTGGTTCGGCGACCAAGAGGACGCGTTTGCGATCGCGCTCTATGCGCAGTGGAGGTTCTGACATGGAAGCGATGCATCCGCACGTCCCGCAGCACGCAGCAGGCAACGGCTCGCGTCGATTCGTCGCGAAGCTCGCGGCAGTTTGCGCGTTCTTGTTCTGGGTCGCGTGCGACAGCTTCGTTCCCGTGCAAGGCTGGGACGAGAAGCTCGGTCCGGTGATCCCGCACGACACGTTCCCCGCGGATTGCTCGCTGTGCCATCGCGGCGGCGACTGGCACACGCTGAAGGCGGACTTCCGTTTCGACCACGTCAAGGAGACCGGCGTCGAGCTGCAGGGCGCGCACGCGCAGGCGACGTGTCTCTTGTGCCACAACGACCGCGGGCCCGTTGCGCACTACGCGAACCAAGGATGCGCGGGTTGCCACGCAGACCCGCACCGCGGCCAGATGGGGCGCAACTGCACGGATTGCCACGACCAGAAGACATGGCGGCCGAGCGAGATGATCGCGCGGCACGACCGCACGCGCCTGCCGTTGGTCGGCGCGCACGCGGCGACCGCGTGCTTCCGTTGCCACCCGGGCGCGCAAGTGGGCAACTTCGCGGGCGCGGACTCGCGTTGCGAAGGTTGCCACGCGGGCCAGTACCTGCGGTCGAGCTATGACCACGTGGCGTCCGGCTACACCACGGATTGCGATCGTTGCCACCGGCCCACGGCGTGGAAGCCCGCGCAGTTCGCGCATCCGTCGTCGTTCCCGTTGACCTTCGGCCACGGCAACCGGCTCTGCACGGAGTGCCACACGCCGCCGAACTACGCGGGGCTCAGCACGACCTGCTCGTCGTGCCACCTCGACGACTACAACGCGACCAACAACCCGCCGCACGCCGCGGCGAACTTCTCCACGAACTGCGCGCAGTGCCACAACACGCGCGGCTGGACGGGAGCCAACTTCCTGCACTCGCCGAGTTTCCCGCTCACGAACGGCCACGCGGGCCGCGCGTGCTCTGCGTGCCACTCGGGCGGCGTGTGGACCGGGCTGAGCACCACTTGCTCGTCGTGCCACCTCGACACCTACCAGGCGACGCGCAATCCGAACCATGCGTCGTTCGGCATCCCGACGACGTGCGAGCAGTGCCACAACACCGTGCGCTGGGGCGACGGGACGTTCACGCACAGCTTCCCGATCACGACCGGCGCGCACGCTGGGTTCTCGTGCAACCAGTGCCACACGACCGGCGTCGGCAACGCGTTCAGCTGCACGCACTGCCACGAGCACAACCAGTCGTCGATGAACAGCGAGCACAACGGCGTCAGCGGCTACCAGTGGCTCAGCTCGCGCTGCTACCAGTGCCACCCGAACGGTCGCGGCTGAGCAAGGAAGCGCGGTGACGCGGTCGCTCTGCGGACCGCGTCAGGCCTGCGAAGGAGGATCGGTGTCCCTGCCATGTGCCGAGGGCTGCGGTCGCAGCCGTCGGCCAATGCGTGGTCAACGCGGCGCTTCGCAGGCGCCGAAGCGAACGGCTGCGCCGCGCGCAAGCCGGAACGAGTCGACATGTCCGGCAACGGTTGCGCCGTCCGGCAGCGCGACGACGGCGTGCAGGTGGAATGCGGTTCCGTGGTGCGTCAGGGTCCCCGCGCGACCCGGCGCGTAGAAGCCGGCCAGCCTCGCTTGCGCTCCTGCGGGCGCAGACCAGATCCAAGGTTCGGTTTCGGGCGTCGTGACTCCGTGGGGGCAGGCTCCCCTTGCGATGTGCAGGCGCAGTTCGATCACTTCGCCCGCGGCCTCGACCGCGGCGAAGGCGCCCGCTTCCGCGGCAAGCAGCGCAAGCTGTGGCTCGTCGAGATCCGCCTGCGCATCCCGCGGCGCGCTCCAGTCCGGATTCGCGAACGTCAGCAGCGTTGCGCGCACGTTGTGCGCGTCGGCGATCCGTGCAGGTTTCCCTTCCCGCGCATGCGTGACGTGCGCGTCTCCGTCCACGATGGTGATCTCGCCGTCGAGTCCCTCGACGGCGCCCACGGCCACGGATCCGCGGCCGAGCGGAAGGTCTGCGAGCCGTACGCGCGGCTCGACGCGGCCTTCGCGCATCACTTCGCGCATGGCGCCGAACTGCAGCGCGGCGCCCTGGCTCGAGCCAGGGGCGGCGCACGACGCGGCGAACGCGACGAGCGCCGTGGTCGCGGCGCGCCTCATGCCTGCGCCATCAGCTGCGCGATCTGCTTCGCGAACGCGGCGGGATCGGACGGCAGCACGCCCTCGGCCAGCAGCGCCTGGTCGTGCAGCAGCGTCGTCCACTGCGCGAACTTCGTCTCGTCGCCGTCGGCCATGCCCTTCAGCTTCTGCACGACGGGGTGCGTCGGGTTGATCTCGAGGATGCGCTTCTGCTCCGGCAGCTCGTGGCCCGCGTCACGGAGGATGCGCTCCATGTGCGCGCTCATGCCGTGCTCGTCGCTGACGAGGCACGCGGGCGAGTCGGTGAGGCGGTGCGTGACGCGCACTTCCTTGACCTTCTCGTCGAGCGTCTTGTGCATGCGCGAGATCACCGCGGCGAGGTCCTTCTGCTGCTGCTCCTTGTCCTTCTTCTCTTCCTCGGACTCGGGCAGGTCGAGCGCGCCCTTGGCGGCCGAGACGAGCGGCGTGCCGTCGAACTCGCGCAGCGTGTCGACGACCCATTCGTCGATCGGGTCGACGAGGAACATCACTTCGCGGCCGTGCTTCTTGAGCGCCTCGATGTGCGGGCTGCTCATCGCCGCGGACAGGCTGTCGGCGGTGACGTAGTAGATCGCCTTCTGGCCCTCGGGCATGCGCGACTTGTAGGCCGCGAAACCGGTCAGCTGCTCGCCGTGCGTGCTGCGGTAGCGCAGCAGGCCGGCGAGTTGCTCGCGCGCGGCGGCGTCGTGGTAGACGCCTTCCTTCAGCACCTTGCCGAACTCGTTCCAGAACTGCAGGTAGCGGTCCTGCTTCTGCTTCTCGCCGTCCTTCTCGACCTCGATCTCGCCTTCCTTGCTGAGGTCCTCGAGCAGCGACAGCGTCTTGGCGACGACCTGCTTGCGGATGAAGCGCGTCGTCGCATCCTTCTGCAGGATTTCGCGGCTGACGTTGAGCGGCAGGTCCTCGCTGTCGATCACGCCGCGCATGAAGCGCAGCCACTCCGGCAGGATCTCCTGCGCGTCGTCCATGATGAACACGCGCTTCACGAACAGGCGCACGCCGCCCTTCTTGCGGTCAACGAGGTCGTGCGGCGCCTTCTCGGGTACGAACAGCAGGCCCGTCAGCTCGTGCGTGCCCTCGACCTTGAAGTGCGTCCACGCGAGCGGGTCGTTCCAGTCGTGGCTCGTGTGCTTGTAGAACTCGACGTACTGCTCCTTGGTGACGTCGCTCTTGGAGCGCGTCCAGATCGCGCGCGCCGCATTGATCGTCTGCCACTCGCGCTTCTGCGTCTCGCCTTCGCCGCGCTCGACCTCCATGCGGATCGGCCAGCGCACGTAGTCGCTGTACTTGCGCACGACGGACTGGATCGACCACTCGTCGAGGTATTCCTTCGCGTCGTCCTTCAGGTGCAGAACGATGTCCGTGCCGCGGCCGTCACGTTCGCCCGGCTTGACCTCGTAGCCGCCCTTCGCCTCGCTCTGCCAGATCCATGCCGCGTCGCTGCCGGCCTTCTTGGAGCAGACCGTGACCGAGTCCGCGACCAGGAACGCCGAGTAGAAGCCGACGCCGAACTGGCCGATCATCGCGACGTCCTTCTTCTGCTCGGCGGACAGCGACTGCATCAGCTTCTTGGTGCCCGAGCGCGCGATGGTGCCGAGGTGCGAGATCAGCTCGTCCTTCGACATGCCGACGCCGTTGTCGCGGATCGTCAGCGTGCCGCGGTCCTTGTCGGCGATCAGCTCGATGCGCAGTTCGGTGTCCGAGCCGAGCAGGCCCGGGTTCGACAGCGCCTGCAGGTTGAGGTGGTCGATCGCGTCGCTCGCGTTGCTGATCAGTTCGCGGAGGAACACCTCGCGATGGCTGTAGAGCGAGTTGACGACGATCGAGAGGACCTCGTTGACCTCGGCCTGGAAGGGATGCGTTTCGACGGTGGCGCTCATGGTGGGGTTGCCGGTTGGGGGGCGAAGAGGATCGCGGCGTGTAGGACACGCTTCAAGGGGTGCGATCGCTGGCTCCGGTGCCGGGCGTCAGCGAGGGGGGCGGCGAGGGCCGCCCAGAGGGGCGACCAGGGTTCGAAGCAGGTGTCTGGCCGATAGTGACGACCGGCCGGCGCTCTGATGGCCGTCAGCCGCCGAAGACCCTTCAGCCGCCGAAGACTTCGTCCAGCGACTTCGCGTCGAGGATCCGTAGCGCGATCGCGTCCAGTTGGGCGATCGTGGACGTGGCGAGGCGCAAGACGAGGGAGGTCGGCAGTTCGCCGAAGCGGCGGCGCAGCAGGGTTAGGAGCACCTCGGTGCGGCCCTCTGTCCGGCCGCGCGCCTCGCCTTCCACGCGCCCTTCCTCACGCAACACATCCGCAGTCGTCTTCATCGGTCCATCTCCATCGGGTCCAAGGATCTCACGAAACACACGCTCGAAGTGCTCCTTCGGCATCTGCGTCGTCTCCAGCACATACGTCGCATATACCTGCGCCGCGTCGGGGTCGGAAGCTCCCCCGCATGCGTCGCGGAGCATGTCACTCCACCTAAGCAAGGCTGCTTCCACTTCGGCAGGGGTTCTGCCTCGAACGAACTTGGCGAACAAGGCCGCGAGCTTCAGCGCCACGGGGATCGGCATCGCCACCACTTCGGCCTCCGACCGCGCCGCAAAGTCCTCGAGCGCGATCGCAAACGAGAACCCTGCGAGGTCGCGGCCCAGTGCCCTGTCGATCGGATGCGTCGTCACCGCGAGCATCCCGTCGAACGGCCGCCGCCCTGCGTGCACGAGCACCGGCACGACGAGCGGTGGCGGCATGCCCGGGCGATCGCGCAGCGCCTTCTCGATCTGCTGCATGCAGTAGCGGACGAGTTGGCGCCATGCCATGCGTTTGCGACCGAGTGAGAACTCGATGACGAACACGACCTTGCGCACGCTGCCCTTGAGGTTGGCGACGAGCACGAGGTCGGAGTCGTGGCGCTTCAGCTTGGGGTCGACGCTCGCGCCCGGGACGACTTGCAGCGACGACCACGCGATCTGCGCGCAGAGCGGATGGTCTCGCAGCAGGAATCGCAGCCAGAGCGGCGCGAGCGCTGGGTCCGCGAACGCGCGGCGCAACAGATGGTCGGTATGCACAGTCTCTCCTCCGCGGGCGCAACAGGCCCGGCAACGAGGGAGACGCGAAGCGGGGGATGGCTTCCGTGGATTTCCGACGAACCTCTCGAACTCCATGCGACCCCGAACGGTCGTCGACGTCTGGACGCAGCTCTGCGTCACGCCGCCGCGTATGTCCGAATCCGCTCCGCTACTGCCGCAGCGTGACGGCCAGCAGGTCGCGCGCGACGACGACTTCGCCGCGATACGTCGCGCGCGCCTGGGCCGCGACGTCGACGCCGTCGCACTCGGGGTAGAAGTGCGTCATCCACAACGCCTTGGCGCGCGCGCGTTCGGCGTGCGCGCCGGCGAGGCCGGGGGTCAGGTGTCCCTCGACCCGAGCCTCGTCGGGGAACGCCGCGTCGCAGACGAAGACATCGACGTCGCGCGCGAGGTCGACGAGTTCTTCGCATTCGTCGGCGTCGCCGCTGAACGCGACCGACCTGCCGCTGGTGGCTTCGAAGCGGTAGCCCAGGCTCTGCGCGGTGTGGCGGATCGGCACTGCCGCGACCTGCAGGTCCTCGAACGCGAACGTGCCCGGCGAGAGTTCGTGCACGCGCAGTTCGTAGTCGCGCGGCAGCGTCCACGGCCAAACGGTCGCGAGCGTGTCGAGGAAGCGCTGCAGTCCCGGCGCCGCGAACAGATGCAGCGGCTTGCGACCGCGGTAGCGCGGGCTGCGCAGCGCGAACAGCAGCGGCCCGACGTCGGCGCAATGGTCGGTGTGGTAGTGCGTGAGGAACACCGCGTCGAGGTCGCCGAGGTCGACGCCAGTCTGCGCGAGGCGCCGCAACGTGCCGGGGCCGCAGTCGACGAGCGCGTTCGCCCGTTGCGACTGCACGAGGTAGCCGGCGGGAAAGCGATCGGCGACCGGGATCGCGGTGCCGGAGCCGAGAACGGTGACGCGCAGTTCGCCTGCGTCGAGGTCAGCGGCCATCACGCGCTCCGTGCAGTCGCAACGCGGCCTCGTATTCGGACGGCGAGTTGCACGCGAGCAGGCAGCGCAACTGCGGGTCGGCTTGGCGCAGCACGGATTCCGCGACTTCGCGCGCATGGAGCTCGCGCAGCATCGCGCGCGGCGCATCGAGGCCGCGTTCGAGCGCGCGTTCGATCGCGGGCAAGGTCGACAGCCGCCAGACCGCGCACAGCGGGTGCAGCGCGCCGTCCGCGAACGGCGCCGCGCACGCGTCGTCGCCGAGTTCGCGCGCGAGCAGGCGCACGACTCCGGCGCTGACGAACGGCGCGTCGCAGCTCGTGACGAAGGCCGCGTCTTCTTCCGCTGACGCGCCGCGCCGCAACAGCGCGCGCATGCCGGTCGCGATCGCAGCGAGCGGCCCGCGGTCCGGCCGCTCGTCGAAGGCGAGCTCGACCTGCGCCGGCAGCGGCGGCAGTGCCTGTTCGCGGTCGCGCGCGACGACGCACACCGGATCCGCGCATTCGAGCAAGACTTCGGCCGTGCGACCGAGCATCGTGTTCGCCCCGAACGGCAGCGACTCCTTGGGACGTCCCATGCGTCGACTGCGTCCGCCTGCAAGAATGATCGATCCGACGCGCACGCGATGGTTGTCGCCGTTCGACGCGCGTCGCTCAAGCTCCTGAGCCCCCGGAAATGACCGCTGCGATCCCCAAGTCCGCCGACCTCGTCTCGCCGTTCACGCTGCGCATCGCGTGGAAGGACGGCGCCGTGACCGACCTCGGCGCGCGCCAGCTGCGGCTGTTGTGTCCGTGCGCGATGTGCATCGAGGAAGGCACGGGCAAGAAGCTGCTCGACCCCAACTCGGTGCGTCCTGACATCCTGATCCTCGGCGTGGAACTCGTGGGCCGCTACGGCCTCACGTTCGTCTGGAGCGACGGCCACAAGACGGGGATCTTCACCTTCGCGCGATTGCGCGAGATCGGCGAGGAGGGCCGAACGGCATGAGCGAACTCTGGTCCTGGGATCGTTGCGAAGAGACGTTGCACAAGCTCTTCGAGGCGCTCGATTGGGAAGCGCTGGGCAAGATCTACTTCCACGAAGACGGCGAGGAGCACTGGGAAGAACTGCGCCCGCGCGTGATCCCGCTCGGCATCGACTGGGCGCGAAGCCTGTTGCAACGCGTGCCCGAAGGCGGCGTCTCGCTCTACGCAGGCGCTGGCATAGCGGAGCTGCCGGTGCTGTTCGCGGAGCGCTTCGTGCGCGGCCGTCGCGTGGTCGCGTGCAACGCGCGCTTGCGCGAGTGCGAAGTGATCGAGGCGGCGATCGCGCGCGTCGGGCTCACCGGCAAGGTGAAGATGCGCCACGGCGACGCGGCAGAGGCGGCGAAGCAGGGCGGCTACGACCACCTCGCGTGCGTCAGCGTGTTCACCGATCCGGAGACGTATCCGTGGCTCAGCGCGGTGGCCTACGGCCGCATCGCGCCGGCGCAGCTCGACGTCGAGACGTTCGTGAAGGAGCGTGACAAGGCGCGCGAGTTCGCGGCCGCGATCTTCGGCGGCATGACGAAGCCCGGCTGGATCACGACGAGCGTCGAGGAGGTCGCGTGGTTCGTCGAGCTCTGCGAGCGCAACAAGATCGCCTACGCGCCGGACGAGGACACGCTGCCGACCGCGGTCGTCGGCGACCCGATCGGCTTCATGCGCGTCGGCTGACGCGCGCGCCGCGCTGCGTGCGCGGCATCCGGGTCGCGAAGTCCGCGACCCGGTGTCCGTCGCGACCCGATGCGTCGGTTCGCGACAAAGCCGTCACTGCAGGTCGAACGCGATCGCGTTCGTCACGCCGACGAACTGCAGCGCCGGGTCGAGCAGCACCGCGGCGATATGCGTCGGCGTCGGCAGCAGCGACAGGCCGCCGGGGAACGCGATCGTGGCGTTGCCGAGGCCGTTCGTCGCGAGCGCCCCGAACGCGAGCTGGAACACGCTGCCGTTCAGCAGGTCGAGGCCCGAGCTCGTGCACGCGTCGAAGTTGAGCGGCAACGTCAGCGTCGGCGACAGCGCGAGCCCGGGCTGCGTGCCGCTGCACGTCCACGCGAGCAGGTAGAGCGTGCCCGGCGCGGCGCACGGCGCGACGACGGTCGGTTGCACGACGCCGCCGGTCTGCAGCGACACCGCCGCGGCGTCCCTGGGATAGCGCAGGTCGTCGCGGTACTCGAGCTTGGGCGCGCAGCCGCCGGTCTGCACGAGGACGGAGCGCGACTGCACGTTGTCGACCGTCGACGGCTCGACGATCGTGCCGAGGCGGTTCACTTGCGTGAACAGTTGGTAGACGCGCGGCGCCGCGGCCCACGGCAACTTGACGCGGCGCGTCAACGTCTGCGATGCGCCGACCGCGATCTGCGGGATCGTGCCGTTGCCGAGGTAGAAGTCGGTCGTCGTCAGCGACGTGTCGACCGAAAGGAACTGCTCGACGAGCACGTTGTTCGCGACCGACGGGCCGTCGTTCGCCACCGTCACGGACACGTCGCATTCGGCGCCGACGGGCAACACCTGCGGCGTCGCTCCGTTCGCCGTGATGCGCAGGCTCGCGGCGTTGGGGTCGGTGATCGTGACATTCCAGGTGAAGCTCTCGCGCAGGATGTTGGCCGGGTCGTTGCGCACGAGCGTGGTTCGGTCCTGCACCTCGGCGGTCACCGAGTGCGCGCCGAGCGTCATGCCCGCCGTGCTCAAGAACAAGCCGCTCGAGTTCTGGTTGGGCTGCACCACGCCGTCGATCTTCCACGTGATCAGCGGGTTGTTCGCGGCCGGCACGAGGTTGGTGAAGCTGAACGCCTGCAGCGACGGTCGCGCGATCGTCAGCGACTGCGACGCAGGGCTCGGGTTGAGGATCACCTGCGAGCGATCGTTGACGGTCTTGACGATCTGCTCGCGGCACACGGCGCAGTTGGGCTGGCCGAGGCTGCGCATCAGGCAGTCCGCGCGCGGGCGCCAGATGCCGGTCGTGTGGTACATGCCGCCCTGGAATGCGGAGACCCCGTCCGTTCCCCACCAGTGCGACCACTTCTGGCCGACGTTGCTGGTCGTGACGTTGACCTGGCTCGGCTCGCCGCCGGTGTAGAGGCTGTTGGGGTAGTCGTACTCGTCGGCGAGGCCGGCGACCGAGTGGCCGAGCTCGTGCGTCTGCACCTCGACCATCGACGCGCCGTTGTAGCTGACCGCGAACGTGCTCGCGCAGCCGCCGTAGCGGCTGTCGTTCACCATCACGAGGATGCGCGACTCGTTGGCCGGCGCGAGCGCGGCGTCGGCGAGCGCCAGCGACGTGTTCTGGATGTAGAGGCAGCGCGCGGTGCCGCCCGTGTTGTAGCTCGCGCCGTATGCGTTGTTCTTGGCGATCGGCGGCGTGACGTCGGGCTGGTTGGCGCCGGAGTCCACGCTCGCGCGGAACACCGTGTGCACGTTGAAGTAGTTCGGGAACGTCGAGTACGGCGACTTCGCGAACAGGCCGGTCAGGAACGTGTTGACGTCCGTGTTGAAGCGAGCCTGTTCGGCGGCCTGGTAGCCGTCGCCGAGGATCACCATGTCGTAGCGCGACGTCGTCGAGCCGTTGTTGAGCACGGTCGTGACGATCGGCGCCTGCGCGAGCGCGACGGTGCAAGTGGCCGCGAGCGCGGCGAGCGTGCGAAGCATCATCGGCGCGCCTCCTCGACCATGCGCTGCATCGACGCGCCGTCGACTTCGCCGATCGCGCGTTCGCCGCGGAGGAAGCGATACGTCGCCACGTCGGCGCGGAACGGGATGTTGAGCAGCGTGCCGATCTTCGGGCTCTTCACTTCGCAGCCGTTCACGACGACCGGTGCGTCGACCTTCGCCTCGTCGGTCTCGAACTTCGACAGGTCGAGCGGCACCCGCTGCAGTTCCTTGCCTCCGGCGTCGAGCATCACGAGCGCGAACTCGGAGGTCAGGCTCTCGGGCGTTCCGGCCCACGCATCGGGTTTCGCGACCGCGGTCGTGACGCGCAGCGCCTTGACCGAGCCCTCGACCACGAGCACCAGATGGCCCTGAGGTTGGGCGGACGGCCCGTTCCCCTGTGGAGCTTTCTTGTCGGGGTCTTGGACGGCGGCCGCGAGCAGCAGCGTCGCTGCGATCGCGCAGGCGAATGCGGCGCGCCGATGCGCGGGATGCGTGTGCATGGTCATGGGCGCAGAGGATACCGGACGGTGGCCCTGTCGTCGGCCCCGTGGGCTCGGTCCTTCGCTGCGACTGCGGCGCGCCGTACCGCGCAACGTCGTTGGGGAATCGCGCGCGAGCCCGTATGCAGTGCGCATGGACTTCCGCGGTCGTGTGATCCTGGCTCCCCTGACGAAGGGCGGCAACCTCCCGTTCCGGCGACTCTGCGTCGCGTTCGACTGCAAGACGACGACGTCGGAGATGGCCTACTCGGGGCAGGTCATGCGGCAGACGCCGACCGAGATGGCGTTGTTGCGCAAGCACGCGGACGAGCAGTGCTTCGGCGTGCAGATCGCGGCGAGCAAGCCCGAGATGGCGGTCGCCGCGGGCCTGGCCGCGGTCGAGCGCGGCGCCGCGTTCCTCGACCTCAACTGCGGCTGCCCGATCCACGACGTCGTGAAGCGCGGCATGGGCGCCACGCTGCTGCAGCGGCCGGCGCACCTCGGCCGCATCGTCGAGGCGATGGCAAAGGGCCTGCCGGTGCCGGTCACGGTCAAGATCCGCCTCGGCTGGAGCGAGGACGACAAGAACGCGAGCGAGGTCGCGCGCATCGTCGAGGAGAGCGGCGCAAAGGCGCTGACCGTCCACGGCCGCACTCGTGAGCAGCGTTACACGAAGGCCGCCGACTGGGAGTGGATCGCCAAGATCGTCAGCGAGCGTTCGATCCCGGTGATCGGCAACGGCGACGTCTACACGTGGTACGAGGCCGAGGACCTGCAGCAGAAGAGCAACTGCGCGTCGGTGATGGTCGGCCGCGGCGCGTTGATCAAGCCGTGGATCTTCCGCGAGATCGAGCAGAAGCAGGAGTTCGAGCCGACCGCAGAGCAGCGCGTCGCGATCTACCGCCAGTTCCTCGGCTACATGAAGGAGCACTTCCGCGACGACGAGAAGGGTCGCAAGCGCGCGATGTTCTTCCTGCCGTGGCACTTCGGCTTCTTCTGCCGCTACCGGCCGTTGCCCGCGTCGCAGTTCCGCGAGATGAGCCGGGAGCACCCGTTGATGCAGACGCGCCTGCCAGACGAAGGCGAGGTCGCGCCGCTCGAGGCCGTGCTGCGCGACGCGCGCGAGACGACGCACCAGAAGCTCGCTGCGATCTTCTACGACGCGACGAGCGACCAGGACGCGATCGATCGCTGCATGCAGTTGTTCGCGACGGATCCGCCGCAACGCGGCGACGCCCCCGAAGTCGCGGTCGCGCACGGCTGAGGCGAGGCGCGATGGCGGACTGGGACGCGATCCCGTGGAAGCAAACGCGCTACGACGGCGTACGCGTCCACTTCTACGCGAGCGACAAGGCGACGGGCCGCGTCGTCGCGTTGATCGGCATGCAGCCCGGCCGTGGGTATCCGGCGCACCGCCACAAGGGGCCCGAGGAAGTGCTCGTCGTCCAAGGCGGCTATCGCGACGCGATGGGGGAGCATCTGCAGGGCCAGTTCGTCCGCTACGAGGACGGCACCGTGCACGCGCCCGTCGCGGTCGAAGGCGGGCCGGAGTGCATCCTGCTCGCAGTCGCCCACGAAGGCATTGCGTTGCTCGGTTCCTGACCCCAACCTCGCGCCATGCGCCACGCCATCGTCCACGCTGCAGTCCTGTTCGCTTCGCTGTGTGCGACCTCGTGCAGTTCGCACGACACGCCGGCGAGCAAGGGCGAGATTGCGCCGTCGCATCCTGTGGCGACGCAGCCCGCCGCTCCGGCCGAGCCTGCGGCGCTCGCTGATCATGTGCCTTCCATGCCCAAGTCCTACAACCCGCTCAACGCGCAAGAAGCGCGCGTCATCCTCAACAAGGGCACCGAGTATCCCGGCGTCGGCGAATACACGGACCTCGAGGCGAAGGGCACCTACGTCTGCCGTCAGTGCAACGCGCCGCTCTACCAGTCGAAGGACAAGTTCCACAGCGGCTGCGGCTGGCCGAGCTTCGACGACGAGATCGCGGGCGCGGTCGCGCGGCACACCGACGCCGACGGCATGCGCACCGAGATCGTGTGCGCGAACTGCGACGGCCACCTCGGCCACGTGTTCTTCGGCGAGCGCTTCACCGAGAAGAACACGCGCCACTGCGTGAACTCGATCTCGATGCGCTTCGTGCCCGAAGGCCAGCCGCTGCCGCAGAAGATCGTGCTCGACCAGAAGCGCTGAGCCGCGCTTGCTGGCGCCGCGGGTCAGTTGCCCGCGGGCTTGTCGGTGACGTCGATCTCGACCTCGGTCGCGCTCGCGCTGTCGCGAACGACTAGCGCGCCGGGCTTGCTGTCGGCGGGGATCGTCAGCGCAGCCGAGCCGTCCTTGACCGCGAGCTTCATCACGAGCTTGCCGCCTTCCTTGGCCTCGTAGACCTCGAGCTCGTCGTCGCCCGAACGCACGGTCAGCACGATGGTCTGGCCCGGCGCCGCGGAGTGCTTGTCGCTCTGCAGCGACGTCTCGACGTGGTGCTGCAGCCACGCGTGCTGCGGCATCCATCGATGCAGCGTGTTCGTGCGCCACAGCACCCACGCGATCACCGCGACACAGAACAGTGAGCCGAGAAGGCGCGGCCAGATGCTGCGCTTCTCCGCGAACGGGTCGACGAGCGAACGCGATGCGTTGGCCGGCAACTTGGGCAGCTCGGTCAGCGACGAGCCGAGCGGGATGTTCACCTTCGTCAACGCGTTGACGGCCCAGCCGTTCGCGTCGAGCAGCGGGCCGAGGTTGCGCTGGCGCAGCTTCATGAACGCGATCAGCATCGACGGGCCCGAGATCAGCAGCACGACGCCGAGCACGCCGAGCGGCATCAGGTAGCCGAGGTCGAAGAACTTCTCGAGCACTGTGCCGACGATCGCGGTGATGCCGCTGATCGCGACGCTGATCGCGGCGAGCACGCCGATGTCCATCTTCTTCGGCGCCGCGTCCGCTGGAGCCTTGCCCGTCGCAGCGGCTTCGCCGGCCTTCGTCGCCACGGTCTGCAGCTTGGCGGTCGCCTGCGTGTCCGCCTCGGCGGCGCGCTTCGCGACGGTCTCCTCGATCCAGCGCAGCAGCTTCTTGTACGGCGACCAGAAGGCCTGTCCGATGCTGATGGGGTTGTCGACGATCTTGACGATCGTCGCGTTCCAGTCGCGCTGCTTGCGGTCGTAGAAGATGCCGTTGCGGCCGACGAACAGATTGTCGCTGTCGCCTGCGGTGAACGCGCACACGACCTGCATCTTCGGCGAGCCCGGACGCGTGCAGTCGACGTAGGCAAGGTAGGACTTGGCCATGGGCGCGAGCGCCGCGTGCTTGGCCGCGTCGTTGACGTGAAAGCACAGGTCGAGCTTGCGGCCGTCGACGAACAACGAGCCCGCCTGGAAGATCGCGCCTTCGCGCGAGTAGAAGTCGGAGAAGCTGACGTAGTTGCGCAGCAACTTCGCGAAATCGCGGTGCAGGCGCGCGAGCTTCTCGACGCGCGCCATCGCGTCGACGTCGGCGGCCACCGCGAGGTCGGCATCGACCGCGGCCTCGAGTTCGGCTCGCGCGCTGCCGGACAGCAGGCTGCGGATGCGGTCGCGGCCGAGCGGCTCGACGATCGCTCCGGCCTTCTTCGCCATCCAGGCGGCGTGCGCGTCGAGCTGCTTGCACAGCGCGGTCCATTGCGACTCGTCGAGCGTGTCGCGGCCCGCGCAGCACGCGTTTGCGAACGTCGACAACGCGTCCGCCCATGCAGGGTTCACGTTCTTCGTGAGCGGCAGCGGCTGGTGCGGCTCGATGTGCGCGAGCGGGAAGTGCGCGATCTCGCTTGCGGTGATCGTGAGGTCCTTCGCGGCGGCCGCCATGTAGGCCTCCTGCTCGCGATTGACCGCCGCGAGCGCGCGCGCGTCGAACGCGGCCAGGCGGCAGCGGCCGAAGTAGTCGTCGATCTTCGCCCGCACGGCAGCGAACGCGGCGTAGGCGGACTCGGTCGCGTCGCCGAACGGCATCACGGCCTGCGGGTCCACGTCGGCGAGCGCGCGCCATGCTTCGTAGTCCGCGCACGCGGCGAAGAACGCTTCGATCTGCGCCTTGTCGAATCCCGGCTTGCCGCTGCGGTCCGCCGCGCCGCCCGTGCACTTCACGAGGTCCTCGGCGGCGGCGCGCGCGTCCGCCGATTCGACGGTCTCCGGCGGCACGACGCCGTCGCCGTTGCGCAGCGCGCTGGCGAACACGTCCGCGGTCTTCGCCGCGTCGTCGACCGTGATGACGTCGCCCTTCTTGCGCAGGCTCCGCAGGATGTGCTGCGCCGATGCGAGCAGCGCCTTGCCCTCGTCGGTGTCGGTGCGGAGGTTCGAGAGCTGCACGCCGTCTTCGCCTTCCGCGAGGCCGTCCGCGGTCTTCAGCGTCTCGCGCAGCCACTGCACCGCAGCGAGGATCTCCGGCGGCCGCACGTGCGCGTCGTTGTCCGTGTCGAGCAACTGCAGCGTGCGTTCGTCGATCTCGAGCCCCTTCACGGGGCAGCTCAACGCGACCCAGAGTTGCTTGTCGAGTTGGTCGAGGTTGAGGATGTCCGCTCCGGACTGGATGCGGACCTGGTCGACGCCGCCTGCGCGGTAGAAGGACCACTTGTGCTCTGCCATGTGCGCGTTCCTGTGAGGGTCGCGCATCGTGGCGAAGGCACGGTGTGGCGCAAGCGCGGCTTCGTTTGCCGCAGCGGACGTCCGCGTCGCGTCAGACGGCGACGGGCTCGGGTGGGCGCAGTTCGGTGCGCTGTGCTCGCAAGAGCGACGCCGCGTGCGCAGGACGGCCCGTGCGCCAAGCGCCTTGCAGCGCGCGCGACCAGTCGACCGACGTCGCGGAGAAACCGAAAGGCAGCATCGGGCCGCTGATCTGCGCGCACGACTGCGCCGCCTTGGCGCGGCGCTGCGCTTCCTCGGCGGCGTCGAGGTAGAGGTCCTGGCGGTCCGAGCCGTGGAGCACGTGCGCGAGGTTCCACGCAGCAGGCGCGAAGCCGGTGTCCGCGGAGCACGCGCGGTGGAGCAGGGAGACCGCGTCGCGCGCGGCGGCTGCGCCCTTCCAGCGCAGGGTCGCGACTGCGAGCGCGTTGAGCGCGCGCGCGTCGTCCGGCGCGGCGCGCACTGCGTCCATCGCGGCCGCGAGCATCGCGTCGCCGTGCGCCCACGTCGTGAGCATCGCCTCGGCGCGCCCGAGCTTGGCGAGCGCGTCGCCGGTGCGCGCGCGGCCGGGGCCTTTCTTCGTCACGAGTTCGAGCAGCAGCGGCATGCGATTGCCGAGCGTGTGCTGCTGCGCGCGACGATGGCCTGCGGCCGCGATGCGCTTGCGACGCGGTTCGTCGCGCAGCAGTTCGAGCGCCACGGCCTCGAAGTCGTCGTCGCCGTAGAGCACGCACTCTTCGCCATCGACGAAGAAGTCGCGCACCTCGAGGTTGTCGCGCTCCATCAGCAGCAGCGCGCCGCAGGCGGGCACCTCGAACGCGCGCAGGTTCATCTCGCCGCGGATCGAACGGTTCCAGCCGATGCGCGCACGGCCCAGCAGGTCGCCGTATGCGGAGCCCTTCACGCCTTGGTGCACCGCGATCTTCGCGCCGCGCGACTCGAGGTTGCAGAGGCGCGCGATCCACGGCGCGCGTTCGCGCTGCACCGCGGGGTTGAGGTTGCCCGCGAACGCGATGTCGAGGTCGCGCGGCAGGTCCGGCGAACGGTCGTGGAACGGCCGCTTCCACGTGTACTGGCAGAAGCGCCGCACGTCGGGGTAGCCCATCGCGGCGAACAACTCGACGCCCGCGGTGTCGCACAGCAGCACGTCGAAGAACGGCTGCAATCGCGTCGTCGTCGGCAGCGTGAGGTTGTAGTCGGAGACGATGCCCACGGTCGGCACGGGGCAGTTCTGCAGGTTCGCGGGCAGCGGTTCTTGGTCCGGCCACCACAGCAGCAGGAGGTCGGGCACGAAGCCGTTCGGCAACGATGCGAGCAACTGCTCGATCGACTGGCGCGACGGATCGAATGCGACGTCGAACGGGAATCGCACGCCGTCGACGTCCATGCGGTCGCGCGGCCCGAACGTGCAGAGCTCGACGCCGCGCAGGTTCTTGCGGTCGTCGAAGCACTCCAACGGAAGGTTGCAGAGGATGCGCATGGTCGACGTCAGGCCGTGGCCATGGCCTCGAGGTTGCTCTTCGCGTCCTCGTTGCGCGGATCGAGGCGCAGCGCGCGCTCGAAGCACGCGCGCGCGAACTCGCGGTCGCCGAGGCTGTAGAGCGACACGCCGAGCTGGTTGTGCAACGTCGCGTCGTCGGCTGCGAGGCACTGCGCTGCCGTGAGGAAGCGCGCGGCCTGCAGTTCGTCGCCGTGCATCGATGCGTCGGCGGCCGCGAGCTCCAGTTCGCGCTGCAGTCGCGCGGCGACCGGGTCGAGGGCAGTCGGCTCCTCTACGCGTGCCGCGTCGTCCTGCAGCGTCTTCGCGCCCGTGGCGGCCACGGCGCGCTGCAGCGCCGCTTCGAACGCCGCGCCGTGCGCATCCTGCGTGTAGCGCTGCGCCGCGGCGATGCCGCCTTCGCGCAATGCCGCTGCGATCTCCGGCATGCGGCCGGCGAGCACGAGCGCTTCGGCCATCGCGGCCGGATCGCGCGCGGGGACGAACAACGCGTAGTTGCCGTCGCCGTGCGAACGGAAGCACGGGATGTCGGTGAGCACGCAGGGCACGCCGCACGCCATCGCCTCGACGGCGGGCAGGAAGAACCCTTCTTCGGCGCCGCTCGACGTGCCGAGGAACAGGTCCATCGAACGGTAGATCTCGCCCATCTCTGCGGGCTTCACGCGCGTGTGCCACTCGACGGGGAACGGCAGCGACTGTTCGTCGCGATGCGGCTGCGTGTTCGTCACGCGCACGAGTTGGATGGGCTGGCCTGCGGCGGCGGCGAGTCGGCACGCCTCGATGCCGGTGCGGAGGTCCTTCCACGGCACTTCGTACGGGCCCACGAGGCCCACGCGCAGCGGCGATCCGGCTTCGCGGACGCGCGGCAGGTGGGGGTGGAACGTCTCGTGGTCGACGACGTAGACGACTTCGTCCGGGTTGCTGGCGAAGCGCTCGCGCAGCAGCTGCGTCAGGTGCGGCGCGATCGTGACGTGGCGCACGCCCGGCAGGCGGTAGACCGCGTCGATGCGGTCCTTGAGCGCGGCGAACTCGGGGTTGTCGCCTTCGTATCCCTGGCAGTAGTGCACGCAGGCAGCGCCCCGGCGCAGCGCGGCCTCGGCGGCCGAGGGCACCGTCGTCCAGAACGTGCCGACGTAGACGTCGGCGTCGGGCATCGCGGCGGCGTCGAGCGTGGCCTGCTGCACGAACGCGCACCGGATCTGCATCCAGGACGGCGGACCCGAGCGACTTACAACCGTCACCTGGTGGCCGCGCGCGGCGAGCCAGTTGGCGTCGTTGAGCGCGACCTTCACACCGCCCCAGAGTTGGTCGGTGCGCTCGAAAACGTAGACGATCCGCATGCTTGCCTGCCCTGCCTTGGCCCATGTCATCGGCGTTTTGCCGCCGCGGCATGAGCCCGACCGGCCGCGTTGGTATTCGCGTCGGGCCGTCGCCATGATCCCCCGCCTCCCGTGAACCCGCTGATCCGACTGATCCCGCCGTTCTTCGTGCGGTTCTTCGCCCGGCCCTACGTGGCCGGCGACTCGCTGGACCTCGCGATGGCCGCCGTGAACGACCTCTGGAAGAAGCGTTCGCTCATGGCGACGCTCGACCTGCTGGCGGAGGACATCCGGGAGCAGGGCCAGGCCGACGAGAACCTGCGCACCTACCTGCGCATGGTCGACGCGGTCGCGGACTGGAAGGGCGCGGGCCCCGAGGGGCGGCCGACGCTGTCGCTCAAGCCGTCGTCCTACACGACGAAGCCGCTCCAGGAGGGCGGTGACGCGAAGGGTTCCTTCGAGGCGATCGAGGCGATCGTCGAGGCCGCAGCCAAGAAGGGCGTGCAGGTCACCGTCGACATGGAGAGCCGCCACTGGACGGACTTCACGATCGACGCGCTGAACAAGCTCTGGCAGAAGGGCCACCGGCACGTCGGCTGCGTGCTGCAGACGCGCATGCACCGCACCGAGGCGGACATCGCGGCGCTGCCCGAGGGCATGCGCGTACGGCTCGTGATCGGCATCTACCGCGAGCCCGGCGAGGTCGCGCTCGTCGACAAGCCGGCGATGAAGAAGCGCATGCTCGACTACGCCGCGCGCCTCCTGAAGGCGGGGCACTACGTCGAGTTCGCGACCCACGACGAGGCGGTGGTGCGGCAGTTCGTCGACCAGGTCGTCCCGGCCTGCGGCGTCGGCCCCGATCGGTTCGAGGTCCAGATGCTGTATGGAGTTCCGCGCGAACGCCTGCTCGCAGAACTGCGCCAGCGCGGCATCCGTTGCCGCCTCTACGTGCCGTTCGCCAACAGCTGGGGCCTCGCCGTCCAATACCTGCGCCGTCGCCTCGACGAGTATCCGGCGATGATGTGGCTCGTGACGAAGAACCTGCTGCGCATCGGCTGAGCCGGCGCGCACGTCACGAACCGGAGGCGAACTTCTGGCTGCCGCCACTGGCGAGATCGCGGTTGGTCGCTATGCTCCTCCGCCCCATGGAACCACTCGCGACGATCGTCGAGCGTCTCTGCGCCTGGAAGGACGTTGCCCGGGAGAAGCGGGACAACAAGGATTCCTTCCTCGTCCGCGGCCAGGTCTTCGCCTACCTCGGCAAGAAGGGCGTGGTGGTCAAGCTGGCCCCGCCCCAGGTGACCGAAGCCCTCAAGATCATCGGCGCCAAGCGGATGCCGGACGATGGCGACCCGCACTCGCGCGAGTTCGTCGAGATCCCGGTGACCACGCCGCGCGAAGTCGAGCGCGCCATGATGTGGTTGCGCCGCGCGTGCCGTCTCGGCCGCACGGCTGCCGGCCCCGTCTGAGACCTCGACCGGGCGCCGCCCTCCACTGGACGGGCGGTCTCGCCGACCAAGCACCCCGAGCTCGTTCCGCAGGAACGGGCTCGTTGTGTTTCCAGGGCGGTGCTTCCTGCGTCAGCCTCGATTGCTGCGGGCTCCGGGTCTCGCGCGCCGCGGGCCAACGAAGGCGCACGGCGCGGATGGCGCTAGCAGCCCTTGAAGAACGGCTGCGTCGCCGAGAGCCTGGAAGCCGGGGCGAGATCAAGGAGTGGGGACGAAGTCGAATCCGTGGATTCTACGCAGTTCGCACGACGCAGAGATCGGCCCGGATGCCAGGCTCGCAGGCAGCATGCGTTCTTCAACGGGCTGCTAGTTCACTTCTGCCGCGTCCACGGCACGTCGGCGACGCCCGCGCGCACGTTGGCGCGGCGCGCCCACGAGAAGAACAGGTCCGACATCCGGTTCAGCAGCACGCCGATCGGGCGCGGCACGTCGTGCACGACCTTCGCGAGCGACCAGAATCGGCGCTCGGCGCGGCGCGCGACCGTGCGCGCGACGTGCAGCAGGCCGGCGGCGCGGCTGCCGCCCGGCAGGATGAAGTTGCGCAGCTGGGGCAGTTCGGACTCGCTGGCGTCGATCCAGGTCTCCATCTGCGCGATCGCGCTCGTGACGGCCGGCACCGAGGCGCAGCCGCCGTCGGTCGCGAGGTCCGCGCCGCACTCGAACAGCAGGTTCTGCATTTGCTGCAGCTGCGCGTCGGTGGTGGGGTCGAGCATCTCGCAGCGCAGGAGCCCGAGGCAGCTGTTGAGCTCGTCGATGACCCCGTAGGCCTCGATGCGCAGGTCGTCCTTGGAGACTCGGCGATTGCCGAACAGGCCGGTTTCGCCTTCGTCTCCGGTCTTGGTGTAGAGAGCCATCGGGTGCTGCAGCGCGTTCGAGGGTGAGGCCGGACTGCGCGGTGCGCGCGTCGGGCGGCGGAGTATGGGACGGGTCCCCTGCGGGGCAACGCCTTTTCGCGGGGCCGCCGCTGCTGGTTGCAATCGTCCGTCGGGGCTTGGTGCCGCGTGCGGTCCTACGGATGATTCGCGCCTCTCTCACTCCCGCCTCCCATGCAAGCACGCCTCGTTTCTGTCTGCGCGCTCGCGGCTGCGTTCGCGTTCTCCTCCACGGCCGCAGCCCAGGGTCCCATGCGTCTGTCGCTCGTCGGCGGATCGTTCCCGGGCACGCTGAACGTCTCGCTCGAGTCCGGCCCGATCTTCCAGGTCGGCATCCTGGCGATGGGCATCGATCCCGGTCCCATCCCGATGTCGGTCGTCGACCCGCTGGACTCGCGCGTGCTCGACGTGGGCCTGCAGCAACTCGACCTCTACTTCGGCTTCTTCGACATCAACGGCCAGTTCGCGTTGCCGCAGTGGAACGTGCCGAACGTGCCGGCGTTCCTCGACGTGCCGCTCTACTTCCAAGGCCTGTCCTACGGCGGCCTCACGACCGTGTTCGACGAGATCTCGTCGCCCGAGGTCGTGCGCTTCGCGCCGAGTGGCACGTTCCGCGATCGCCAGGTCTACATGACCGACGACCGCGCGTTCGGGACGATCCTGCCGCGCCGCGACGGGCGATGGATGGCGGCGGGCGGCGGACGCGGCGCGTTGCTCGCGCAGGTCGCGGTCCGCACGACCGAGATCTACGACGACGTCACGGACACCTTCGTCTGGGGTCCGCAGATGAACCAATACCGGTCGATCCACACGGCGACCCAACTGCAGGACGGGCGTTGGTTGCTCGCGGGCGGCGTCGACCTGCTGAACAACCCGCAGGTCGAATGCGAGGTCTACGACCCCGCGCTCGATGCGTTCGTGCAGGTGGCGCCGATGGGCACGCCGCGCGTCGGCCACTCGGCGACGCTTTTGCCGGACGGCCGCGTGCTCGTTGCCGGCGGATTCAACGTCGTCACGAGCGGCATCGACACGATCGACTACGCCGTCAACACGACCGAGATCTACGACCCGACCACCAACACGTGGACGCCGGGCCCCAACATGCGCACGCCGCGCGTGGGGCAGTTCGTGATCCCGCGGCCGAACGGCACGTTCCTGATCTGCGGCGGCGTCAGCTACGACAACCTCTTCATCGTGAAGGTGCCGGCCGTGCGCGCGACGACCGACATCTACAACCCGACGACCAACACGATCTCTGCCGGGCCGTCGATGGCGACTGGCCGCGCGCTGATCGACGCGGTGCCGCTCGGCAACGATCGTTGGCTCGTCGCCGGCGGCATCAACCAGATGACGCTCGTCAACCAAGGCACGCCGACGAACGCGGCCGAGGTCTACAACGCCGCGACCAACACGTGGTCGAGCGCCGGCTCGATGGCCACTGCTCGCGCGAACCAGCGGTGGGCCCAGTTGTCCGCCAACCGCATCCTCGTCGTCGGCGGCGGCAACGGGCAGATCCTCACGCCGACGCCGCTCGCGAGCGGCGAGATCTACGACGTCACCACGAACACGTGGTCGGTCGGCCCGTCGCTCAACGTCGCGCGCGCCGGCGCCGCGTCCTACGTGACTCCGCGCGGTCAGCTCCACGTGATCGGCGGCGGCACGACGAGCGGCGCGATCGCGCGCGTCTGCGAGTGGTGGTACTTCTGACCGCGCATCCCGGTTGCCACCGAGGCTGCCGGGACTAGGGCTCGCGTCGAAGGCTCCCTTCGTCGCGCGCGTGCGGCGGTCGGGTCCTCGCGCTGCGCGCCGCGGCGATCCGACGCAGGATCGCGTGGCCCGACGCGAAGAGGCTCCGTGCTCCGCATCGCCGCATGGCATGGGGCCCTCGATCCTGCGGGCCCTGTCGGTGCGGCGCACTCGCCGCCTTTGGCTGGGTTCCGCGGTGCCTCGTCGCCCCGATGCCGCAGGCCTGGCCGATGGCATCGGGGCACGCGAGGCTCCCCGCGGCTGGACTGCCGCCGCAGCGAAACAAGGTAGACTTCTCCGGCCCCGAACTGCCCCGACCCGTTTCCCCATGCGCGCACTCGCCGTCCTGTTCGCACTCTGCACCGCCGCTGTCGCGCAGACTGTGACGTTGCCGTTCCCGGCTTCGCCCTTCGCGAACACGCAGATCCCGCTCGCGTCCGGGTTGGGCCGTTACCAGGAATGGTTCTCGGCGGCGCAGGCGGCCAACTTCGGAGCCGAACCGCTGCGCGTGCAGAGCCTGTCGATCCTCGCGGGCGCGTCGACGTCCGCCGCGCCGTCCACGACGCTCGACATCGAGGTCGCGATGGCGCACGCGCCAGGATTCGGCCTCAGCACGTCGTTTGACAGCAACTACGTCACGCCGCGCACGATCGTGCTGCCGCGCACGACGTTGACGATGACGAGCGCGACCGCCGGCAACCCGGTGCTCAACGTGCCGTTCACCAACCTCTTCACGTGGGACGGGCAGAGCCCGTTCCTCGTCGAGATCCGCGTGTTCGCCAACGGCCGCGGCAACCAGCCGTTCGCGTTCGACCTTCGCAGCACGGACCTCGGGTTCGGCAGCGTGATGCGCTGCTACGCCGGCGGAAACCCTGCAGCGAACACCGGCACGCTGGTGCAGAACCAAGGCTTGTTCATGCGGTTCAACACGCGGCCCGGCGCCAAGCTCAGCTTCGGCAACGGCTGCCGCGGCGTGAACAACGTCATGCCGACCGCCGACACGCTGCAACTGCCGTCGCCGGGCGCGATCTGGACGCACCAGCTGTCGAACGCCGCGGCGCAGACGATCGCGGTGTTCGCGCTCGGCCCGAGCCGCACGCAGTGGGTGACGCCGAACGGCACTGCGGCGCTGCCGCTCGACCTCGGCCCGTTGCTCAACGCGTTCGGCTGCTCGTTGTTCGTGTCGCCGGACATCCAGTTCTCGCTGTTCACCGTCGGCGGTCCCGGCACTGCGAGCGCGACGCTGTCGCTGCAGGTGCCGCCGCTGTCCGAGTTCATCGGCGTGTCCCTCTACTCGCAGTGGTTCGTGCTCGACTCCGCTGCGTTGAACGGCGCGATGTCGGGAACGGCGGCGCTCTGGTCGATCGTCACGCCGGTCGGCGGCTGATCGCGAGCCCGAGCCCGGACGGCGATCGCGCTCAGTCGCGCGCTTCGGGCAGCAGCAGTTCGACGGGGTGCACGACGCGCGCGTTGCTGCCCGCGGCCTTCAGGTGCGCTGCGATCTGCATCATGCAACCGGGGTTGCCGGTCGCGACGAGGTCGGGCTTCGCCGCGCACAGCGCTTCGGCCTTCCGCGCGCCGATGTCCTGCGCGAGTTCCGGCTGCAGCATGTTGTAGATGCCGGCCGAGCCGCAGCAGTCTTCGGGGCGCGCGTGCTGCACCATCCGGATGCCGGGGACCTTGGCGAGAAGGTCGCGCGGTTGCGTGCGCACCTTCTGCCCGTGGCACAGGTGGCAAGGGTCGTCGTAGGCGACCTTCGACTCGCAGCGCGCAGGCGTGGCGACGAGCCCGCGTTCGGCGAGGAACTCCGACACGTCGCGGCACTTCGCGGCGAACGCGCGCCCCGCTTCGTCGCCGAGCAGTTCGCCGTACTCGCGCATCGCGCAACCGCAGCCCGCGGAGTTGTTGACGACGAAGTCGACTTCGGCGAACGCCTTCGTGTTCTCGCGCGCGACCTTCGCGGCGTCCTCGGGCAGGCCTGCGTGCACGAGCAACGCGCCGCAGCACTTCTGCGCCGCGGGCACGAACACCTCGAACCTGTTCGCGAGCAGGAGCTGCAGCGTTGCGCGGTTGATGCGGCCGAAGATCGGCTCCATCACGCAGCCGGTGAACAGGCCGACCTTGCCGCGGCTCTCGCCCTTCGGCTTGTGCCATCCGGTCGGCAGCGGCGCGCGTTCCGCAGCGGGAGGAACATGCGGCGCAATGTCGTCGACGGCCTTCGGCAACAGGCCGATCGCGCGCGCGAGGCGGCGGAGGCCGAGCCGCTCGGCGAGGCCCATGCACGCGAACATCGCGCGCACACGGCGTTGGTGGACGACCACGTGGCGGAGCAGGAACTTCGCGATGCGCACGCGCAGGCCGGTCGCTGGTTTCTTCGCCTCGAGCGCCGCGCGCGACGACTCGAGGATCGCGCCGTAGTGCACGCCGGACGGGCACGCGGTCTCGCACGCCCTGCAATCGAGGCAGCGGTCGAGGTGGTGGCGCACCACCTCGGGATCCTCGACGCGGCCTTCGGCGAGCGCGCGCACGAGGTAGATGCGGCCGCGTGGCGAGTCAGTCTCGGCGCCCGTCGTCTTGTAGGTGGGGCACGCCGGCAGGCAGAGCCCGCAGTGCACGCAGCCGAGCGTCTGCTCGTAGGTCAGCGCCGACAGCGGCGACGAGCCGTTGTTGCACGGAGCTTCGGGAACGGGGCGAGCGGACGAAGTGGTCATGCGAGCAGCGCGCGCGGATCGAGCGCGGAGCGGAGTTCTCTTTGGAGCCGTTCTGCGCCGGTGTCGAGGCGCGTGCCTGCGCCGACGCGTTCCTTCGCGCCGATCGCGACCGCGGCGTGGCCGCCGATGCGCGGCATCTCGGCGAACAGCGCTTCGGAGTGCGCGGGGTCCAGTTCGGTCTCGAAGTGGCCGCCGCCGTGCGCGAGGAACGGCGCGTTCGGCGGCAGCGCCGCGCACAGCGCGGGGATGCGCGACGGCCGCACGACGCCGACCACGAGTTCGCGGTCGTTGCGCGGGATCGGCAGGTGCGGCGAAGGCGGCTCCGTCGCCTCGCGCAGCGCGAACTGTGACAGCAACGCCTGCACCGGTCGCGGTCGTCCGGTCGCGACGCCGAGCACAACGGCTGCGTCGCCGTCGCGCACGAGGCACAGTCGCTTGGGCGACGACGGATGGCAGCGCAGCGCGTGCAGCGTCTCGATCGCGGTCGCGAGCGACGCACGTTCGCTGGTGAACGCGGCCTTCGCGCGCGGCGCAGGCCGCAGCTTGAGGTGCAGCAGCGTCGCCGCGAACAGCAGTCCGCGGCTGCCCACGAGCAGTCGATGGACGTCGAAGCCCGCGACGCTCTTCACCACGCGCGCGCCCGAGCGGAACTCGGAGCCGTCCGAGAGCGCGCCGTCGATGCCGAGCAACGTCGAGCGCGGCGACGCCGCATGCGGGCTCGCGCACGGCAGCGGATCGCATGCATAGAGCCCGCCGATCGTGCCGGCGTCCGCCTCGTCGAGGCAGTCGAGCTCGAGCCGCGCCTTCGCCAACGCGTCGAACAGTTCGCGGCACGTGACGCCCGGTTGCACGGAGCAGGTCAGGTCGTCCGCTTCGAGGCGCTCGATCGAAGAGAGCGAACGCAGCGACATGCGCGCTGTGCCTTCCGGCAACGGCGCGACGAAGCGCGCGCGCGTGCCGAGGCCGGCGAGGCGCACCTTCTGCGATGCGGCGTGCAGGTCGCGCAGCATCGCGGCGACTTCGGCCGCGGACTTCGGGACGAGGTCCGTCATCGCGACTCCTGTTCGCCGAGCACGCGCGCGACCATCGCCGGCCACTTCTGCGACTCGGCGCATGCGCTGCGGTTCGGCAGCACCTTGCCGGGGTTGCAGAGGCCGTCCTTGTCGAACGCCCTGCGCACGCGCGCCATCACTTCGAGGTCCTGCGGCCGGTACATCAGCGGCATGTGGTCGAGCTTCTCGGTGCCGATGCCGTGCTCGCCGCTGATGCTGCCGCCGAGGTCGATGCACAGCTGCAGGATGTCGTGGCCTGCTTGCACCACGCGAGCGGTCTCCTCCGCGTTGCGGCCGTCGTAGCTGATGTTGGGGTGCAGGTTGCCGTCGCCGGCATGGAACACGTTGGTCAACACGACGCCGTGCTTCTTGCCGATCGCCGCGATGCCCGTGAGCGCTTCGACGAGTTTCGTGCGCGGCACGACGCCGTCGAGCACGTAGAGGTCGGTGTTGAGGCGGCCCATCGCGCCGAACGCGCCCTTGCGGCCCTTCCACAGCCGCAGCCGTTCCTTGGGATCCGTCGCTTCCTCGACGCGCAGCGCGCCGTGCGCGGCGAACACCTCGCGCACCTCGGCAGCTTCTTCGTCGAGCGCGATCGGCTCGCCGTCGAGTTCGACCAGCAGCACAGCCGCCGCGTCCTCGGGATAGCCCGCCTTGTAGACCGAGGCCTCGACCGCGCGGATCGTCGCCTGGTCGAGGATCTCGAGCGCCGCGGGCACGAGCCCGCGGCCGACGACGTCGGAGACGGCGCGGCACGCAGTCGTCATGTCGGAGAACGACGCGAGCAACGTGCGCACGGCGGGCTGGTCGGTCGAGAGCCGCACGCGGATCTCGGTGCAGATGCCGAACGTGCCTTCCGAGCCGCAGAAGATGCCCATCAAGTCGAGGCCGTGCGGCGGTCGCGCGCCTGCGATCGCGCCGAGTTCCGCGATCTCGCCGTCCGGCAGCACCACGGTCGCTCCGACCACGTGGTCGACGGTCATCCCGTACTTGAAGCAGTGCGGGCCGCCGCTGTTCTCCGCGACGTTGCCGCCGATCGTGCACACCGACTGGCTCGACGGATCCGGCGCGTAGTGCAGCGCGAGGTGCTTCACGTGCGTCGTGAGGTCGAGGTTGACGACGCCGGGTTGCACGACCGCGATGCGATCCACTTCGTCGACTTCGAGCACCTTGCGCATGCGCGCGAGCTCGACGACGACCGCAGGCGATACCGGCGTTGGGCCACCCGAGAGGCACGTTCCCGCGCCGCGCGGCACGAACGGCACGCGATGGCGATGGAGGATGCGCAGGATCTTCTGCACCTCTTCCGTCGACTCGGGGAAGACGACGGCGAGCGGCAGTTGGCGATGGATCGTGTAGCCGTCGCACTCGTAGGCGAGCAGCGCGTCGCGCTTCGTGATCGCGCGCGCCTTGCCTAGCAACGCCTCGAGTTCGCGGACGACGGTCGTCATGGGGGCGAGGAGCATAGGAGCGGTCTTCCGGAGCGTCGACCGCTGCGATGGCCCGAACCTGCGGCGCGCAGCGCCGACGGGGACGGCGTCACGGCGCTCGGCCCGCAGCCGCGCGGCCGCACGTTCCGCTGCGATCTCGTTGGAAGTCGCCTGCCACGACGTCCCGACTCGAGACCGCAGGATCCGTCGCGGATCGGCCGAAGCCAACGCGGCTTCCGCGAGCGACGCGACGGCTCCCGCAGTGCGCCGATCCTCGCGCCAGTTGCGGCGCGGCGTGGGGAGGTAGCTTCCCTTGCGGTCCTCGCAGTTCGCGGGCCGCAGATTCTGCGACCGTCGCACTCACCAACGACGGCGTAACTGGAGCCTCACGATGTTCGCACGCACTCTCGCCGCCTCGGTCCTTCTGTCCGGCCTCGCTCTCGCGCAGGGCCCTGCCACGGTCCTCGTCGACTCGAATGCGCACGGCTGCGGCCAGCAGGGCGCGGTGCTGCCCAACGGCCAGACCGCACAGGCCTCGGTCCGCTTCGCCTACGACGCGTCGACCGCGATCCTCGAAGTGACGGTCGCCAACCTGCTCGCCGGCGGCGTCGCAGCGACGACCCCGGTGATCGACGAGATCTTCTTCAACGCGCCTGAAGGGGCTGTGTCCTCGGCCACACTGATCGCGCAGACCGCCAGCGGCGCGGTGCAGCCCGACTTCCGCCTCGACTTCGACGATGACGCCGAGGCTGCGCCGGTGTTGGTCACGTCGAGCTGCTTCGGCGAGTTCAACTTCTGCCTCGTCGCGCAGAGCAACGGCCACGGTGTCGCGAGCGCGACGACGACGCAGGCCTGCGAACTCGGCGCCGGGCCCTTCCTGGTCGAGCCGACCTTCCGCATCCAACTGCAAGGACCTGGTGTCAGCGGCCTCGACTCCAGCAGCTTCGCGGCTGCCGCCTCGCGATCGCACAGCCATCGCCGCGTCAACGTGGCCGCCACGTTCACCGACGGCAACTGCAGCAACCGCGCGACGGTCGCCAATGGCCACGAGTGCAACACCGCGGTGTTCCTGCGCGGCTTGCCGCGCATCGGCGACGCAGTGCAGCTGTGCGTTGCGGGCAACAACCAGTGCCGCTCGTTCATCGGCGTCAGCGCCACGCCCGGCCCCGAGCTGTTCAAGGACTACATCCTGCCGATCGGCACGCCGATCCTGTTCACCTTCGACTTCGGCTACTTCGCGCCGAACCAGCACGAGTTCCAGTTGCCGCTGCAGATCCCGATGGACTGGGGCATCATCGGCCTCGACCTCTACTGGACGAGCCTGACGCACGGCTTCGAGAACTACACGAACTTCCGCTTCGCTCCGGCCTACACGATGACGATCACGGGCCTCTGAGCCCGAAGCGTCGCGCGAACTGCAAGCGAACGAGCCGCGGCGACGCGGCTCGTTCCGTTTCTGCGCGGATCAGCGCGCGATCGGCGCGCTGTCGGTCTTCGGGTCGTTCTGCCACGCGGGTTCGGCCGCGAGGTCGCGCGCGACTTGTTCGACGCGCTCGAACACGCGCAGCAGGTTCTGGCCGAGCACTTTGCGAACCGTCTCCTCGCTCTGGCCCGCTTTCAGCAGTTCGTAGGTGATGCGCGGCAGCAGCGTGACGTCGTCGATGCCTTCCGGAACGCACGGCACTCCGTCGAAGTCGCTGCCGAGCCCGACGTGGTCGGGACCCGCGATCTCGATCGCGCGCAGGATGTGCTGCATCAGCGTCGCCATCGTCGGCCGCTCCGGCGCGGGGAAGCGTTCGTCGAGCTTCTTCAGCGCCTGCGCGAGGTCTTCGCTGCCGTCGGGGAACTTCCTGCGCGCCTCGCGCTCCTGGATCCTCTTCGTCTGCGAGACCTGCGAGCTGCGCTTGCCGTACTCCGCGTCGACGAAGCCGCAGTTGTAGTTGATCATCACGACGCCGCCGTTCTTCGCGATCGCGCGCAGCATGTCGTCCGTCACGTTGCGCGGGTGCTCGCAGATCGCGCGGAGCGAACTGTGCGAACAGATCACCGGCGCGCGCGTGACCGCGAGCGCGTCGAAGAACGTGCGGTCCGACACGTGGCTGACGTCGACCATCATCCCCAGCCGGTTCATCTCCTTGACGACCTTCTGGCCGAGCGTGTTGAGGCCGCCCCAGCGCGGCACCGAGTCGGCGCACGAGTCCGCGTACTCGTTGTGGTTCGTGTGCGTCAGCGTCATGTAGCGGACGCCGAGCAGGTGGAACATGCGCAGCAGCGCGAGTTGGCCTTCGATCGCGTGGCCGCCTTCGATGCCCATGCACGCCGCGTGCTTGCCTTGCGCGAGCGTCGCGCGGATCGACGCGATCGAGTCGCACACCGCCATCTGGTCCGGATACCGGTCCGCCGTGCGCACGAGGCCGTCGATCATCGCGAGCGCGCGCCGCGCGCTGCCGTTCGCGGCGCCTGCGTCCTGCGGCCGCGCCCAGTCGTCGTCGCCCGGGTCCTTGCGGAACAGCGCCTGCTCGTCGCCGTAGAACCGCGATGCGACGTAGATCGAGTAGAACGCGACGTCGAGCCCGCCTTGGCGGATGCGCGGCAGGTCCATGTGCCCGTCCTTCGCGCGCGGCCCCATGTCGAACCCTTCGTCGAGGATGCGCCCCGTCGTGTCGGTGTGCGTGTCGACGACGACGCATTCGTGGTGCAGCTTCAGCGCGCGTTGCCACAGCTCCGGATCGAGCCCTTGCGGCATCGGCGTCGCCGGTTCCTGTCCGGCGAGCAGTGCGGAGAAGAACAACGACGCCACGGACGCGCGCTTGAGCATTCGCGGATGGTCCCCTATGCCTGTCGCTTTGGAAAGCAGTCCGGAGCCTCGACGACGTTGCGACTTTTCGCCATCAGCGACCTGCACCTCAGCTTCGGCGTCGACAAGCCGATGGACATCTTCGGCGACCACTGGGCCGACCACGCGGGCAAGATGCAGTCGGCGTGGGACTCGATCGTGGGCCCCGACGACTGGGTGCTCGTCGGCGGCGACACGTCCTGGGGCCTGACCTGGAAGGAGGCGGCGCCCGACCTCGAGTGGCTCGGCGCGCGCACCGGCCGCAAGGTGCTGATCCGCGGCAACCACTGCACGTGGTGGCCGCGTGGCACCGGCGTCCGCGACAAGCTGCAGAAGCTCGTGCACCCGTCGATCCACATGCTGCAGTCGAACGCGTTCCGCCTCGACGACGGGACCGTCGTCGTCGGCTCGCGGTTGTGGGATCCGCCGGACGCGCCGTGGGCCGAGCCCGAGGCCGCGAAGATCTTCCAGCGCGAACTCGGCTTCCTGCAGCAGTCGATCGACGCCGGCAAGGCGCTCGGCGGCTGCGTGCCGGGATCGCGCACCGTCGCGTTGATCCACTACCCGCCGAAGTACGCGGACGGCCGCGAGACTCCCGCGGTGCAGATGATGCGCGACGCGCATGTGCGCCTGTGCGTCTACGGCCACCTGCACGGCCGCGACCTCAAGCACGGCTACCAGGGCGACTCCAACGGCATCCGCTACGTGCTCGCGTCGGTCGACGCGATCGACTTCCGCCCGATCCCCGTGGAGCTCGCAGACCCGTCGTGAAGCCCGAGGTCGCTCTCGTCATCGCGCTGGTCGCCATGCTCGCGTCGCTGTTTGCGTCGATGCGGCTCGATCGTCGTCGCGTGAAGCGGCACTTCGCGGAACGCGGCGGCGTAGTCTCGTCGATGCGCTGGCTGCCGTTCGGCCGCGGTTGGCTCGGCTCGCTGCACGAGACGATCTACGCGGTGCGCTACCGCGACGCGAACGGAACGGAGCGCCGCGCGGTCGTGCACACGAGCGTGCTCACGGGCGTGCACGTCGACGAGGACCGCGAAGCGCCCGTCGCGCAATAGCCGCACGCCGTGCGTCGCGCTTTCGCAGCGCGCATCGACTCGGCATCCTCACGGCCATGTCGCGTCTGCTTGCCGCTCTCCTGCTCGTGTCGCTTGCGTCCTCGTGCGGGCTCGCGCCTGCGCCGTCGCTGCCGTCGGGCGACGGCCCCGGTCTCGTCGCGTTCGACGCCGATGCGCCGAGGGGCTCCGCGCAGTGGCAGCGGCCGCAGTGGCAGGTCGGCGACACGTTCACGCTGCTGCGTGGCGGCAAGCAACGCGTGACGTTCACGGTCGCGGAGAAGGACGAGCAGGGCTACCGCCTCGTCGACGACGGCGGCAACGCGCACGAGCGTTCGCTCGACCTCGCGATGCGCGCCGAGTTCCGCAAGGGCGAGGAGGCGCCGGCGCACGAACTGACGCCCGAGGATGTGCGCTTCCACTGGCCGCTCTGGGTCGGCAAGTCGTGGACGTGCCGCTACGCGGACCGGACCGCGGGCGGGCAGTCGCTGCCGATCGAGACGGTCTACGTCGTCGAGGACCTCGATCGCATCTCCACGCCGGCCGGCGCGTTCGACGCCTTGCGCATCGTGCGGCGGTCGCGCCGCTGCGACGCGGACGGGTTCCTCGATCGCTGCAACGTGATCTGGTACTCGCCCGAGGTCGGATCCGAGGTGCGCCAGGCGCTCGGCGACACGGTGGTGGAGCTCGTCGCCTGGTCGCGTCAGGACAAAGCCGACTGATCGCGCGTCAGCGCGCTTCGGGCTGCAGTTCGGCCGCGACGAGGCGCCGCGCGTGCAGCAATCCGCCGTCCAGCGTCACCGTCGCCACGAACGTCCGGCCGCCGCCGTCGACGCAGCGGATGCGCCAGAAGCGTTCGGCAACTGCGTCGGACACGATCTCGCAGCGGCGGATGTCGCGGCCGTAGGGCATCGCCGCGCCGAGCACGACGGCGGGCACCTTCACGGTCGGCAACGTGTGCGAGCGCTCCAGCACGCCGCCGTCGTCCGCGACCAACGCCGAACGGAACGACTCGCCCTGCCCTTCGACGTAGCGCTTCTCGATGCGGAAGGCCTCGCCGTGTTGGCCCCATTCGCGCCCGAGGAACACCGTCTCGCCGCCGGGCGCGACCGCGTCCATGGTCGCGCGGACCGCCGGCGGCAGCCCGCCTGGGCCGATGCCCGCGGCGGCGCCGTCGATCGCGTCGCCGCGCAGGTAGATGCGGGCGGGCAGGTCCTCCGGCGCCGTCGCCGCGGCCTCGGCGAAGCCCGGCGGCAGCCCGGAGCCGGCGCAGGCGGCGAGCGCGAGGGCCAGGGCGGGGGCGACCGGGGCGAGGCGCGCGGGCCGCGGACGGAATGCGGCGGCGCGCAGTCCGGTCGGAGGTTCCTGCTGGGGCATACGGTCGATTGTGGGTGGCGCGCTCGCTTGCCGCAACGTCGCACTGGCAGCGCGGCGGGCCGGACCGGACACTCTTCGGCCCAATGATCGACCAGAGTTTCTCCAAGATCGTCGACGCGCTGGCCCAACGGACCCCGACGCCGGGTGGCGGAGCCGCCGCGGCGATGGCCGCCTGCATGGGCGCCGCGCTGCTGCTGATGGTCGTGCGCTTCTCGCGCGGCAAGAAGGCGACGGCCGAGCGCGACGGCGACCTCGCGCGCGTCGAAGGGCTCCTGCAGGAGCACCTCTTGCGCCTCATGCCGATGGCCGAGCGCGACTGCGCGTCGTTCGACCTCGTGAGCAAGGCCTACGCGATGCCGAAGGCGACCGAGCAGGAGCAGGCGGTGCGCAACCGCGCGATCCAGGAGGCGATGATCGGCGCGATGGTGGTGCCCGAGGAGACCCTCTGCATGGTCCGCGACGTCAGCGTCGCGATGGCGGGCGTGATCGACTGCGTCGGCAAGAACATCTGCAGCGACCTCGCGTCGGGCAGCGCGTTGCTCGTCGCCGCCGGCGAAGGCGCGCAACTCAACGTGCGCATCAACGCCGCCTATCTCGACGACCGCGAGCTCGCGGGCGGCGCGGTGATGCGCGCGAAGACGCTCGTCGCCGAGATCCACCAGAACCACAAGGCGATCGGCGCGCGCGTGGAGGCCTTGCTCGCATGAGCCGTCCGCCGCTCCTGCTCGTCGTGCTCGACGGCTTCGGCGAAGCCGCGTCGGGCCCCGGCAACGCGATCTCGCTCGCGGAGCCGCGCTTCTGGTGGGGACTCAAGGAGAAGTGGCCGTGGACCACGCTGCAGGCGAGCGGCGAGGACGTCGGCCTGCCGTGCGGGCTGATGGGCAACTCCGAGGTCGGCCACCTCAACATCGGCGCCGGCCGCGTCGTCTACCAGGAGATCACGCGCATCGACAAGGCGATCCGAGACGGCGAGTTCCAGAAGAACCCCGCGCTCACCGGCGCCATCGCGCACGCCAAGAAGGGCAACGGCCAGTTGCACCTGTTCGGCCTCGTGTCGGACGGCGGCGTGCACAGCAGCGACCAGCACCTGAAGGCGCTGCTCGCGATGTGCAAGGCGGCTGGCTTGTCCGGCGACCGCGTGGTGCTGCATGCGTTCCTCGACGGCCGCGACACGCCGCCGCGTTCGGCGCAGAAGTACGTCGAGGCGGTCGAGGGCTGGATGAAGGAGCTCTCCACGGGCCGCATCGCGACCGTGATCGGCCGCTACTACGCGATGGACCGCGACAAGCGCTGGGACCGCGTGCAGAAGGCCTACGACGCGCTGACGATCGGCGCCGGCCTCACGGCGGAGACTGCGCAGGCGGCGATCGCGCAGTCGTATGCGCGCAACGAAGGCGACGAGTTCGTGCTGCCGACGACGATCGGCTCGCCGGACAAGGGCCGCGTGCGCGCCGGCGATTCGGTGCTGTTCTTCAACTTCCGCGCGGACCGCGCGCGCCAGCTGACGGACGCGTTCACGAGCAAGGAGTTCACGGGCTTCGCGCGGGCCTCGTTCCCGCAGGTGCACTTCGCGACGATGACGCGCTACCGCGAGGACTTCCCGTGCGCGGTCGCGTTCCAGCCGCAGAACCTGAAGGGCATCTTCCCCGAGGTCGTGAGCAATGCAGGCTGGTCGCAGCTGCGCATCGCGGAGACGGAGAAGTACGCGCACGTGACGTTCTTCTTCTCGGGCGGCGAAGAGAAGGAGTATCCGGGCGAGCGTCGCATCCTCGTGCCGAGCCCGAAGGTCGCGACCTACGACCTGCAGCCGGAGATGTCCGCGCCGCAGGTGACCGAGAAGCTGCTCGCGGAGTTCGCGGGCAAGAACTCGCCCGACGTCACGATCCTCAACTTCGCGAACGCCGACATGGTCGGGCACACGGGCTTGATCCCCGCCGCGGTGCAAGCCGTGCAGGCGATCGACTCCGCGCTGTCGCGCATCGTGCCCGTGGTGCTGAAGAAGGGCGGCACGGTCGCGATCACCGCCGACCACGGCAACGTCGAGATGATGATCGACCCGCAGACGGGCGAGCCGCACACGGCGCACACGCTCAATCCGGTGCCGTTCCTGATCGCTGGCGCTGGCGCCGAAGGGCGCAAGCTGCGCGCGGGCGGCCGGCTCTGCGACATCGCGACCACGCTGCTGCCGATCGTCGGCCTGCAGCGCGCGAACGGCATGGAAGGCGCGGACCTGCTCGCATGAGGCATTGTGTCGCGATCCCGGCGCTGTGCGCCGCGTCCCTGCTCGCGCAGACGGACGCGGAACCGGCGCGGCCGTCGACGATCCGCGACCGCGTCGCGCGCATCGCCGCGGCCGCGAGCCCGACGGAGATCGAGCGCACGATCCGCGACCTCTGCACGTTCGGCACGCGCCACGTGCTCTCGCGCACGGACAGCGACACGGAAGGCACGGGCGCCGCGCGCAGCTACCTCGTCGCGCGCTTCGAGGAGCTGGCGAAGAAGAGCGGCGGCAGGCTGACGGTCGAGACGCAGCGCTCGCGCGTGCCCGTCGCGCGACCCGGCATGCCGAAGGAAACCGAGGTCGTGAACGTGATCGCGACGTTGCGCGGCGCGTCGGACCCGTTGCGCACCTACGTGATCGGCGGCCACTACGACTCGCGCAACAGCGACGGCGCCGACGGCAAGCGCGCAGCGCCCGGAGCCAACGACGACGCTTCCGGCACCGCGGTCGCGCTCGAGGCGTGCCGGCTGCTGTGCGAGCAGTCGTTCGCTGCGACGATCGTGTTCTGCGCGTTCGACGGCGAGGAGCAAGGCCTCGTCGGCAGCAAGCTCTGCGCGGAGACGTTCGCGAAGTCCGACGCGCAACTCGACGGAATGATCGGCTGCGACATCGTCGGCAACACGCTCGGCATGGACGGCGTGCGCCGCGAGGGCGTCGTGCGTTGCTTCAGCTACGGCCTCGACGGCAACGACGGCCAGGGGCGCAGCCTCGCGCGTTCGCTCGCCTACGCGGCCAACACGCACTCGCTGTCGCCCTCGGTGCAGCTCGTGTTCCGCGGCGATCGCTTCGGGCGCGGCGGCGACCATCGTTCGTTCCACGAGATCGGCGCGCCCGCGGTGCGGATGACCGAGGCTCGTGAGGACTACTCGCGCCAGCACCAGGACCTCGTCGAACGCGACGGCAAGCCCTACGGCGACGTGCCGGAGTTCGTCGACTTCGCGTATGCCGCAGGCGTCGCGCGCGTCGCGGCGGCGACGTTGTGCGAGCTCGCGTCGGCGCCGCGCATGCCGGTCGTGCGCAGCGCGAGCGCCTCGCGCACGGCCTATGACACCGAGATCGAGTTCGACTTGCCCGCGGACGCCGCCGACTGCGAGTTCGTGTGGCGCATGACGACCGCGCCCGACTGGGAAGGCGTCGTCGCGTCGAAGGACGCGGATGTGCGCACCGACGAGAAGGGCCGCCGCCGCGCGCTGCTGCGCGGCCTTGCGCTCGACGAGCTCGTCGTCGGCGTTCGCAGCATCGGCGCGGACGGCGCGAGGAGTCGCGTCGCCGTGCCGCCGGATCCCGATCGCATGACGAGGCGAGGACGATGACGGAAGCCATGAACTGTTCGCGCCGCAGCGTGCTGATCTCCTTCGCCGCGTTGCTCGCGTTCGCCGCGTGCAAGGGCGACGGCAGCAACATCGGTCCCGCGTTCGCGAAGCTGCCTGCGGGCACGTGCAAGGCGACCGTGCTCGACGACCAAGGCCGCGGCGTGAGCGGCGCGGTCGTGACCGTCGGCGACGGAACGGGTGTCACCGGTCGCTCCGGTCGCGCGGAGCTCTACGGCGATCGCCGTGGCACGCAACTCGTGCGCGTCGATGCGCGCAACGCTTCGGCGAGCGACGCGGATCGGCTTGCGTCGTTGGCTGTCGCGGCGAGCGTCGCCGGGCCCGACCTGCCGGATGCGATCTACCTGCCGGACACGAGCGACAGCGTCGTGTTGACGGTCGGCACGGGCGCGGCGCTGCCGGCCACGGATCTCGACGACACCGCCAACTCCGGCGCGATCCTTCGGCTGGCCGCGGGCACGGTGGTCGCCGACGGCGCGAACGCGACCGTCGACCTGCGCATCGGCACGCTCGCTGCCGGGCACCTGCCCGGTCCGTTGCCCACGGCACCGAGCGGCGCGTGGCACGCGACGCGCGGCTTCTTCGTCGATCCGCCGACGGCGACGTTCGCGAACGGCGCGACGTTGGTCGTCCCGGACGAACTTTCGCTCGGCGGCACTGCTTGCGCGTTGCTGCGCCTCGACCCCGAGACGGGCTTCTGGTCCCAGGTCGCAGGCTTCGCCTCGAGCTCCGGTGGCGTGATCCAGCTCGCCAACGCGGTCACGACGGGCGGGCTCTACGTCTATGCGTTCGACGCGCCGATGGCGACCGTGTTCGGCCGCGTGGTCGACGCGGGCGGCCTGCCGGTCTACGGCGCGTACGTGCGCGCGGACAGCTTCCCGATGGTCACCGACAACGACGGTCGGTTCCGCGCCGATGTCGCGGGCGCGGACGCGCAGGGCGTGTCGCGCAACGTGTCGATCGAAGTGCGCGGCGGCGGTTTCTGGCTGCCGATCGCTGCGACGTTCCCGAGCGGCGCGCTCGGCAGCGGCGCGAGCGCGGATCTCGGCGAACTCGAACTCGACACGGCGCCGTCGGGATCGGTGCGCATGCAACTGATCCGTCGCGGGCGTCCGGTGACAGATCGTCGTGTGACGTTGAGCGGCGGCCTCTTCGCGTCGCTCGCCAGCAGCTACACCGACTCGATCGGGCAGTGCACGTTGGAGGACGTTCCCGCTGGCTGGTTCGGCACCACGGTCGTCTATCCGCTGTCCGACTCCAGCCTCTCCGTCACGGAGCCGCTGTCGTTCCTCGGCGCAGGCTTCCGCATCATCTCGTCGACCTACTACTTCACGGACCGCTCGTTCGTGTCCGGCGGCCGCAACGCGCGCGTCGAGGCGCTGGATCCGCGCGGCGGCGGCCAGATCCAAGGCGCGGCGATGGTCCGCGGCCGCACGCCGAACGAGGGCTACATCGGCATCACGCGCGAAGGCGGCGCGGTGTTCACCAACCGCGGCGAGCAACGACTCACCGCGAGCATCACGACGGAGTCGGGCGCGCAGCAGATGACGAGCGCGTTCAGTGTCGAAGGCTCGAACGGCGATCGTGTCGAGTTGCCGCTGGAGCGGTTGCAGAAGCGACCGCTCGGCGCATTCGATCGCCACGGCATCGTGCGCGGCGAACTGACGGGCGCGGATCCGCTCAAGGTCCAGCGCGTGATCGCGTCGCGGCCGTTGGAGTTCGACGAGTGGTTCGATGCGCGCGTGCAAGGCGCGCAGCCCTACGACGCGATGCCGGTGCGCGTGGGCGGTGGCCTCGGCCAAGGTCGCTATCGCGCCGGAGTCGCGTTGCCGCGCGGCAACGTCGCCGTCGCGGAAGGAACGATCGCAGCCGGTCGCTTCACGTTGACGGCCGCGGGCGCGTTGCTCGACCTCGTCGTCGCCGAAGGCTCGGCCTCCGATCGCGATCTGCCGATCGATCGTCCCGCGACGACGCAGTTCGTCGCGACGGACGCGCTGCTGGGATTCGACGCCGGCTTCGCCGCGTCGGACCTCCGCTTCGACCTCGCATTCCAGCAGTCCGGCGGACGCGTCGTCGAGGTCGCGCGCGAGATCGCCGGCAACATGACGGTGAGCGGCGACGACTTGGCCTTCTCGTTGCCGGAACTCGCGGGCCCGTTCGCTGGCGGCTCGTGGCTCGTCGCCGTCTCCGCGGCCACGAGCGCTGGGACCACGGCCGCATCGCAGCGGTTGCTGCTGCGGCTCGGTGCGACCGCGAGCGAAGTGTTCCCGATGCTCGCGCTACCTACGATCACGGGGCCGCTCGACGGCGCGACGGTCGCCGCAACCGGATTCAGCGTGCAGTTCCAGGCGCCTGCGGGTGCGGACTACGCGCAGATCGAGTTGCGCAGCAACGGCAGCCACACGCGCGTATGGACCGCAGTCGTGCCGGCGACGACGACGGAGTTCGCGTTCGTCGATCTTCCGAACGAGGCGGCCACGCCGCTCGTGGCCGGCGAGACCTACACGCTCACCGTCAGCGCATGGCGCGCGGACGTCGGCTCGTTCGCGACCGGCGCTGTCGCGTATGCCGAGACGCCGACGTTCTGGTGGAGCCTCGGCGCCGGCGACCGCGGCGTGCGAGCAGGCTCGTCGCGCACGGTCACGATCACGACGAACTGACCGATGGCGTCGCGACCTGCTCCTCGCGAACGGACGCTGCGGCCCGGCGTAGCCGTGTCGGCGATGCTCGCGGTCGCTGCGCTCCTGTGCGCGGCACCCTTCGCCGCGTGCTCGAAGCGCAAGCCGCAACGCACTGCGGCGCAACACGTCGACGACGTGCTCGCGGCGCTCGCGAACGGCGACATCGAGGCGGCGGAGCAGGCAGCGATGCGCGGCAAGCGTCGCTTTCCGCAGGACGGTCGGATCGCCGTATGCGTGGCGACGGTCCACGAGATGCTTTGGCGCGATGACCTCGCGATCGCTGAATGGCGCGAAGTCGCGGCGCATCCCGAGCGGGCCGGTTGGACCGTGGCCGAGGGGCGCGGCCGACTCGGCGACCAGTTGTTCACGGCGGGTCGCTACGGCGAGAGCGTCGCGCCGTTGCTGGCCGGCGCCGTCGATGGTGACGCGAAGCGCCGTCGCGCGTTGTTGACCGCTGCGCGCGAGCTGCCGTTCCGGCGCAAGCCCAACGGCCCGCTCGTCACCGAGCAACCGTTGCTCGAAGGCGCGCTGCCGGAGTTCGCGTGCTCGATCGGCGACCTGCGACGCGCGTTCGCCGTCGACACGGGTTCGTCGATGACGACGATCGCGCGCTCGCTCGCGGAGGAAGCGAAGGCCCGCGCGATGACGGACCTCGGCACGATCCCCGACGGGACAGGTTTGCCGGTGGCGGCGTCGGTCGCTGTGCTCGACGCGTTCGCTGTCGGCGAGATCTGGTTCGGCCCGGTGCCCGCGCTGGTCGTCGACGAAGAGCGGCTCGCGATGCGCGATCTGTTCGGCGGCCCCGAGCGCCCACCGATCGGCGTGCTCGGCCTCGACCTGTTGTCGTTGTTCCGCATGACGCTCGATCCGGTCCGCAAGAGTCTCGTGCTCGAGATGCCGCGCGGTCTGCCGACGACGTCGTCGGTGCAGTGCGTTCGCAGCGAAGGTCGTTGCCTCGTGCCGGTGACTGTCGCCGGCGAACGGCTCTGGTTCGTGCTCGACACCGGAGCGAGCCACAGCAGCCTGACCACGCAGGGACTCCATCGATTGCCAGGCGGCGATGCGCTCGCGGTTCCTGGCTACCGCCGGGTCCGCACCGCTGGCGGTGGCGGCGCGTCGGTTCGGGAAGTGCGCAACGTCGAACTGCGCGTGTCGCAGGCGCGGTTCCCGTCCGTCGACCTGCCGGTGGTCGCGCGCACATCGGGCTCGCGGTTTCCGGTGCACGGCGTGCTCGGCATCGACCTCATGCGGCAGTGCCGCGTGACGTTCGACGGCGGCCGCGCGCGCATGGAGCCAGGCCAGTGAAGCGCATCGCGTTCGTCGTCACTGGCCGCGTGCAAGGCGTCGGCTTCCGCAAGTTCACGGTTCGCGCCGCCGAGGCGTGCGCGGTCGCGGGCCACGTGCGCAACGCAGCGGACGGCAGCGTCGTCGGCGAGGCCGAAGGAACCGAGGCCGCGATCGAGGAGTTCCTCGTGGCGCTCCACCGCGGGCCGGCCTTGTCGCGCGTCGTCGCCATCGACACCAGCGAACTGCCGCTCGCCGGCGCGACGGGCTTCGTCATCCGGTGACGACGCCATTCCGGGAACGGCTCCCTGCGATGGCGTGGCGTTGCGGACCGACTCCCGCCCGTTGGCATCGACGGCTCGCATGGAGTAACAACACCCCATGATCGACTGCGCTGCGCGCCGCCTTCTTGCGGCGTCAGCCGCCAGGAATCTGCAGATCCGACCCGCACAACCGACTCCGCTCATGCGCACGACCGCACTCTTCGCCTTCCTCACGACGACCTTCCTCGCCGCCTGCGCCGGCACGATCGACCGGCGCGTCGACCCCGACAGCCCCGACGCAGTGGGCGGCGCCGTCCTGCAGAGCCAGGACATCCGCACGATGGCCAAGAAGATGGCCGACGACATCCGCGCCGCTGGCGTGCTGACGTCGCAGGCGGACGGCCAGACGGTGACGTTCCACATCACGGAGCTGAAGAACGAGTCCTCCGACGTCATCAACCGCACGATCATCCTCAACAAGCTGGTCACGGAGTTGTTCAAGGCACTCGGCAGCAAGATCGTGATCCTCGACCGCAGCGCCGACGGCATGGAAGCGGTCCGCAAGGAGCGCGAGGCCAAGCGCGCGGGCGCAGTGACGCAAAACGAGGGCATGAAGGGCGGCGTGCTGGGCTCGGACTACTGCCTCAGTGGCGTGATCCAGGACCGCGTGCAACAGTCCGGCAAGCTCAAGAGCGCCTACTACCTCGTCACCTTCAAGCTCACGGACCTCGAGACGTCGCGCATGATGTGGACGAACGACTACGCGACCAAGTTCGAGTCCGAGAAGAGCGTCATCACGCGCTGAGCCCGATGCCCGTCCGCGCCTTCCTGCTGCTGCTCGTCGCGACGCTCTCTGCGTGCGGCATCTCGCAGCCCGCGATTCCCGTGAACCGCTTCTCGCAAGGCGAACTCGGCGTCGTCGCGGACTTCGCGCGCAAGGAGGCCACCACGGGCCCGGTCGAGAACCAGGCGCTGTTGTTCAACGTGCTCGCGCAGTGCGAGCTGCTGCAAGGCGACGTCGACGCGGCGTGGCAGCACTTCGGCGCAGCGGCGCGCATCATGGGCAACTGGCAGACGAGCGGCGGCGAGGAGTTCGCCGCCATCGTCGGCAGCGAGAGCAGCAAGGGCTACACCGGCGATCCCTACGAGAAGGCGATGAACGCCTACTACCTCGGGATGTGCTACCTGCTGAAGGGCGAGCCCGACAACGCGCGCGCCGCGTTCAAGAAGGGGATCCTCGCGGACGGCGAGTCCGGCGACGAGAAGTACCAAGCCGACTTCACGCTGCTCTTCTGGCTCGCGGGCCGCATGAGCCGCGCGATGGGGATCCCGGCCGACGCGGAGGACTTCTTCAAGGAAGCGCAGAAGGCCGACGCATTCGCGCTGAGCCATGGATCGCGCGGCGACCAAGGCAATCCGCTGCTGACCAACCCGACGGCTGGCAACCTCGTCGTCGTCGCGGAGGTCGGTATGGGCCCGGAGAAGTTCGCGGCCGGCAACGAAGGCGAACTCGCGCGCTTCCGTCCGAGGTGGAGCGCCGCGCATCGCGCGCAGGTTTGGATCGACGGCAAGTTGCGCGGCCCGACCTGGACGCTGACCGACGTCGACTACCAAGCGCGCACGCGCGGCGGTTCCGAGATGGAGGGCATCCGCCAAGGCAAGGCGGTGTTCAAGTCCGTGTCGCGTGCAGCCGGCATCGGCGCGCTCTACCTCGCGGCCGGCGACAGCAGCTCTGCGGGCGCGCGCGACAAGGCGCTGGTCGGCGCCGGTCTGCTCGTGCTGTCCGCGCTCACGGCGACGCGCGCCGACACGCGCCACTGGCCGACGTTGCCGTCGACCGTGCAGGCGGCCGCATTCGACGTGCCCCCTGGAGAACACACGCTGCGCATCGACTTCCTGTCGGCGAGCGGCCAGATCCTGTCCGACCTCACGCAGACCTGCGCGGTGCAGGTGCCTGCGAACAGCGAGAGCTACTACCTGTTCCGGTCCCTGCCGCGCATGGACCGCTTCGCGAAGTCCAAGCCATGAAGCACGTAATCCCGTTGGCTCTGTCCCTGTTCGCGGCGTCGTGCAGCGCGCCGCCGTATCCCGCGTATGCGATCGAGGACGATGCCGAGTCGATGGCTCAGGTCGTCGTCGCCGACGCGTCGTTGCAGGCCGTGGTCCGTGCCGGCCGTCCGCTGGTCGAGCGCACGCAGCAAGGCGACTTCCTCCGCATCGTGGTGCCGATCCGCAACATCGACGACGAGCCGATCTCGGTGCTCGCGCAGGTCGCGTTCCTCGACAACCAACGTCAGCCGCTGCCGGACGAGTCGAATCGGCAGGTGCTCCTTCTTCCGCCCGGCGGCACGTCCAATTTCGAGGCAGTCTCGCGCCAGTCGCGCGCGTCGGACTTCGTGCTGCGCTTGAGCTGGAACAAGTGAACCGCCGAGGAGCCTCGCGATGAAATCCGCCGCCGCCGTTTCCGTGCTCGCCTTCCTCGCGTCCTGCGCGGGCGCGCCGCTGCCGCGCGTGGAAGCACCGCCGCCGCGCAGCGTGGCGCTCGACGTGACGCAGCGCAGCGAGGCGAAGGGGGGCGAGGATGCGACGCAGCAGTGGCTGCGCAGTGAGGTGGCAAGGCAGCGCGGCGAGGCTGCGCTCGACAAGCGGCCGGGAGCTGGCAAGGAGACGGTTCCGTTCGCGCCCGCGTCGACGAGCAACGTCGACGGCGAGGCGTCGGTGCGGCGCATGCCGACCGACGACGATGCGACGAACGCGTGGCTTCGCGAAAGCGTCGACCAACGTCGCGCCGACTACGAGGCAGGCGTGGATTGGCAGGCGCCCGCGCAGGCCCCGGCTGCGTCGACGACGACAGTCGAGCGCACGGTCTACGTCGATCGCTACGTCGCACCAGTCGGCTACGGCTACGACTGCTACGGCAACCCGATCTACTACGGCGGCTACGGCTATCGCCCCTATCGCTCGTCGTTCCCGTTCTACACCGTGACCGGCGCGACGATCGGTGCGTTCACGTCCGGTTGCCACGCAAGCGGCAGGAACATCGCGATCGGCGCAGGCATCGGCTTCTTGTTCGACGTCGGCAGCTGTTGGTGAAGCCTCGGCGCTGCGCCCTCACTTGCCGGTGATCGCGGGCAACGTCGACTTCTTGAGGAACAGCACGGCGAAGCACGTCGCCTCGATCGCCATCGTCTCGCCGGACCCGGCCTTGAACGCGCCGTTCTTCTGCTGCTGCGCGAGAAGGTGCAGCGCGCCTTCGTAGTACCAGTCCCTGCCGTCGAGCCGCGCGATGCCCGCGAGCTCGCACGCGCGCTCGAGGCTGTAGAGCCAGTAGTGCCAGTGCTTGTCCGCCTTGCCGACGAAGCCCGGATTGGCGCGAACGGTGAACTCGCGCGCAAGCCACGCGAACGAAGCGTCGATCGCCGCGTCCAGCTCCTTGAGCCGGCGCTTGGGCGCGCGCTCGATCGACAGCATCCCGGCGCGCGCGACGATCATGCCCGACAGGCTCGCGGCCGTGAGGCTGCCGTAGGGCGGCTCGCCCGGTTCCTGGTAGGCGAAGCCACGCGGCGCGATGCGCACGGTCCTCGGCTCGGGTTCCTTGCCGGCGGCGAGCGCGAGGTCGCGGTGCGTGACGAGCGCCAGCGCGTCGCTCGATGTGCGCGGCGGGCACTGCGTCGAGAGGAAGTGCTCGGCCGATGCGGCCCACGTCGCGTCCGAGATCGCGAGGCCGCACAACTGCGCGGCGTCGAGGCCTAGCAGCCCGTACTGCGACACGGAGTTGTCGAAGCGCTTGCCGCCGTCGTAGTCGAACCGCAGCGTGCGCTCGGGATCGACGCGCGTGTCGCGGTTCTCGAGCAAGCGGCCGAGCCACTTCTGCGCGAGATCGCGCTCGGCCTGCGGCAACTCGCGCGCGGCGCGGCGCGCGACGGCGCCGGAGCGGACCATCTCGGACTCACGCGGCGGCGCGTAGCGTTGCGACATCGCCATCAGCGCCGTCGCGAGCGAGTAGGTGTCCGTCATCTTGCGGCGCTGCAATGCTGCGAGCGCATCGGCGAGCACGGGGTCCGTCGGCGGAACTTCGGAGTGCAGCAGCGTGAGCGCCGCGAGCGCGAGTCGACCGCTGCCGAACGTGAATGCATCGTCCTTCTTGTCGCGCGTCCACGTCGCCGCTTCGTCGGCGAGTTGTTCGCGGACCCATGCTGAGCCGCGGCGCACGGCGTCGGCCACGCGCTTGCGGAAGTCCGCGTCCTGGTTCTCGCGCACGGCCACGAGTTCCCACTCGTCCTCGATCTCGATGCGGCGCACGCGCTTCTTGTCCTCGTGCACGAACAGCGTCAGCGTCGCGCGAAACGCCGTGACCAGTCCGCGTCGTGCGTCGACCGTGCGCTGCATCGCGACCGCGCCGCGCGCATCGAACGCGAACATCGCCTCGAACTCGTAGCGGCCGCTCTTCGGGTCGTCGGGCAGCTTCGTCGCCGCCTTGCGCGCGAGCGTCAGCTCGATTCGTTGCGCGCCGTTCGCGTCCAACGGTCCCACGGAGCCGCTGGCCGCAAGGTCGCCGAACGGGACCATGCGCGGGAACTTCCACGAGCTGCTGCCGTGCGCGCCGAGGTCGAATGCGATCGCGCGCAGCACGTCGCGGAGGTCGCGCACTGGCGTGGTCACGCGCTGCGCGTCGTCGTCGAGCTCGCCTTCGCACAACAGCGGGCCGGGCGCGAGCTCGGGCAGGAATGCGGGAGGCACCGGTTCGTTCGCGGCCGCGGCCTTCGCGCGCTCGTGGTTCTCTGCGGCGACGGACCGTTCGCGCAACGTGCGGCGGTACTCGGCGGCGCCGAGCGGCGGCAGCGTCCAACGGAGGGCTTGGGCTAAGGCTGGGTTTGCGAGGAGCAGGAAGAAGAGCAGTTGTGCGATGCGCATACAGAAGCGACGCACAGAGGGGGCAAACTCCGGACGGAATCGCCGAGGTCCGCGCGGCGTGGGCCGCGCGCAGGTCTGCCGAAGTCGGGACGCCACTTGTGGTTCCGCCGCGGCGCCGCGTGCTTCGCGATCAGGTCGCTGCGACCAACGTCGCCGCGAGGTCTGCCTTTCCCTGGCGCCGCAGCAGGCGCGCGAGGACGTCGCGCACCGCCTCGTCGCTGCGGCCGAGCTGCAGCGCCATGCGCTGGTGGCCCAGCGCCGTCAACGCAGCATCGTGCGTGCCTTCGTCCCACCAGAGGCTCGCGAGATGCGCATGCGCGAGCGCGCAGTCCGCGTTGGCGTCCAGCGCCTGCTGGAACGCGCGAACGGCCTCGCCGCGGACCTGGCGCAGCATCGCGTCGAGCCCGCGCGCGACGCATGCGCGCGCCTCGGTCTCGCCGGATGGCGCGGCAAGCGCAGCGTCGAACATCCGGGCAAAGTCCTCGGCGCGCACCGCCCAGTCCCAGTCCTGTTCGATGCGCGCGCGTGCCTTCGTTCCCATGCGCGCACGAAGGCGTTCGTCGTCGCGCAGCACGGACAACGCCTTCTGGAACGCGAGTGCCGTGCGCGGCAGCAAGAAGCCGTTCTCGCCGTCTTCTATCAGCTCCGGCATGTTGCCGACGACGGTGCTGACGATCGGCACGCCGCAGGCCGCTGCTTCGAGGCAGGGATTCGGCGTGCCTTCGACTCGGCTCGCGCAGACGTAGACATCCAGCGAACGGTAGAACGCGCGCATCTCGTCCTCGGTGCGCAGCCGCTCCTCGCGCGCAGCGATGCGCAGCTCGACGCCGGGCAGCGCATCGCACGCGGGCTGGATCACGTTGGGAAGGCCGCGCATCTCGGCGCCGAAGTTGGCGACGCTGCCGGCCCAGCCGACGACGAGCGGCTTCCCCTCGCTTCGCGCGCGCTTCGTGGCGTCAGGCGCGAAGAACGTCGCGTCGACGCCGTTCGGCAGGCTCCACGAAGGGCCGCCGACGAGCGGGCGCACCTCGCGTTCGAGCAGCGCGCTGTGCGTGAAGACGAAGCGCGGCAGCCTGCGAAGGGCTGCGAGGCCGGGGCTGCGGTGCTCGCCTTCGAGCTCGTTGTGCGAGCACACGCCCATCAGCAGCTTGCCGCGCATGCGCGACAGCGGTTCCGCGAGCCGTTCGAGCGACTGCAGTTGCCGCCAGTAGAAGACGACGACGAGGTCCGCGTCCTCGAGGTCGCGCTGCGTCAGCGCGTCCTGGTAGACGACCCTGCCGTCGTAGCGACCGGCCAGCGCGCGGCAGAGGTTCTTCGCCTTCTTGTCGTGCGCCCAGCCCTTCGCGTCGACCACGTAGACGACACGCGGGAGGCGTGCACCGCCGAGCCGACATCCGAGCACGCCGCGCGGCACAGGGCCGTCGATGCGCCAGTGGCGCTCCACAGCGAAGCCGCGGCGGCGCAAGACGTCGGTGAGGACTGCTGGCGAGAAGCGGGTGCGGTACTCGCTCGGCCGACGCTCGTGCTCGGGCTTGCTCCAGTCCGACGTCAGCCAGAGCGAACGCGGATCGCGGCCGTACGACTCGTCGACGTAGTCGAGCAGGAGGAGCCCGCCGTCCTCGATACGCGCGGTCACGCGGTCGAGGAACGCGTCGAGGTCGAAGCCGTCGACGAGTTGGATCCAGTTCATCGCGGCGATGGCCGCGTGCTTGCGATGCGGAACGCAATCGAGCGTGCGTCCGTCGTCGCAGAAGAGTCGGATGTCGGCGCCGGTCGTGGTCGCGAGATCGCGGCCTGCCGCGACGGCTTTGCCGTCGAGGTCGCAACCGTGCAGGTTCGTGCGCCCGTTGCGCGCGAGCCACTGCAGGTTGACGCCGGGGCCGCAACCGACATCGAGGATCGGCGCGTCCTTCTTCGCGTTCTCGTGGATCCAGCCGTAGCCGAGGCAGTTGTCCCAGCGCTCGTGCCGTTGCTCGATGCTGTAGAGGAACCACGGCTGCGTAGCATGCGCAGCCAAGGTCGGCGCAGGATCGACCGACGACGGGAACGCGCTCCAACGCGAACGGTCGCCGTTCCACGCAGCGAGATCGATGCGCGTCGCGCGCGAACGCACCGCGTCGTCGTCGTCGCGAGCGAGCGAATGCGCCGCGTCGGTCAAGGTCGCGGGGACGAAGCCGAGTTGCTTCGCGCGCGCGAAAACCGCATCGAGGTCGGCGAGCACGCGGTCGACTTCGCCTTCGGTCTGCGCATAGGGCGACGCGCCTGCGACCAGCTCCATCGAGTGGAACATCATGCAGAGCGTCCGCCATGGCATGCCGCGGTCCTCGTCGCGCGCCGCGGCCTCGAGCAACGCGAGCATCGTCTCGCGATCGCTGTACCACGGACGCAGCCATACGGGATCGCTGCCTGCGCGGCCGATGCGCTGCGGTTGCGCGATCGTGACCGGGATCTCGAACAGCGCGCTGTCGCCCGCTGTGCGAAGGTCGCCGTTCGCGTTCACGCGCCATGGGGACAGCGGCACGCCGCGCCAGTCCGGTCCTGCTGCGCCGTCGTTGCCGGCCCACGCGATCCCGGGCGTCGCCGACGAGTCGACGACGTAGCCGAGTTCCTGCAGGAAGGCGCCCGTGCGCGGGCCGGCGCCGAATCTCCCCGCCCGGAAGCTCGTCGGCCGCGCGCCGAACTGTTGCGCAAACAACTGCGTCAGCGTCGCGAGTCGTTGCCGTTCGTCCTCGGGCTGCAGGTCGCGCTGCATCGCGCGGATGCGCAGCGAGGGGTCGGCCCAGGCCGACGGGCGTGGGCCCGGAGGCAGGTACTCCGCGTGCAGGTGCGCGCCGAGCTCGCAGTCCGTGAGCGAACGCAGTGCAGCAACGGCCTCGCGGTCCAGCAGCGCCTCGGCGCTGACGAGGTATGTCGGCCGCACGCCGTGCAGGTTGCACAGCGGCGCGAAGCGCTTGGGCAGCGCGTCCACGATGCTGCGGAACGTCGTTGCGGGCGGCGTCTCCCAGCCCTTGCCGTAGTCGCGCTCGACGTCGAGCGTCACGCAGAAGCGAGTGGATCGGTTCATCGTGCAGCTCCGTCGCGGACGGTTCCGCGCGGCGCGCGGGCGGCGATGACGAGGTTCTTGTCGAAGCAGGTGGGCCGCGAGCGGTCCTGTTGCGCGAACAGCTGTTCGTGCAGCTTCTGGTTCTGCAGCTGCGCATCGCGCAACGGGCCTGGCTCGTGCTGCGGATGCACGACGGTGAGGTCGACGAAGCCGGCGGCGCGCAGCAACTGGCCGGCGCTCTGCTCGGTGAAACCGATGCGGTGCGTCAGGTCCATGAAGCGCGAATAGCCGCCGAGCACGTTGGCCATGTTGGGCGTGCGGAACACCGCGAGCCCGCCGGGGCGCAGCGCGCTTCTTGCTGCCGCCGCGAACGCGTAGGCGCCTTCGAGGTCGAAGTGCTCGAGGATGTCGAAGGCGAGCACGAGGTCGAACTCGCCCGGATGCTCGAGCAGGAATGCGCGCGCTTCGCGGTGCGCGACTGTCGCCCGCGTCGCGAGCCGGCGCGCCGTCGCGGCGGCGAGTTGCGGATCGAGATCGCAGCCTGACAGGTCCGTGTAGCCGCGTTCGGCGAGGAAACGCAGCAAGTGGCCGAAGCCGCAACCGACCTCGGCGATGCGCGCGTCGCGTGCCTGCGGCAGCACGGCCGCGAGCTCGGCCCGGTAGTAGGCGCTGGCCGCGCGGTAGGTCTGTTCGTCGGCGCCGCTGACGGCGCCGAGGTGGTCGTGGTAGGTCGCGTGCAGCGCTTCGACGAGCGTCGACGGCGCTGCGGTGGCTGTGTCCGGTCGCGTGGCAACGGCCACGGCTCCGGAATGCGTCGTCGTCGTTCGCGTCGACGCGTGGGCGATCGGTTGGCTCTGCATCGCGCGCGCATCGATGCTCTGCGTCGCCGTGACGCGCTCGCGCACGGGCTGTAGTTGCGCCATTGCGGCGCGCAGCGTCTCGGCGCGAACGGCGCAGGCCTGCTGCCAACTGCGGATCGCCGCGAGGTTCGTCGCGCGTTGTGGTCGGCGTGAGCGAAGGAACGCGAGGTTGTTCTCGCACCAGTGCAGGGCGGCGCGGAACGCGGCGGGATCGCGCGCGACGATCAGGCCGTTGTCACCGTGGCGCACGACCTCGCGCGCGATGCCGACGTCGGTGGTGACGACGAACGCGCCGCACGCGAGCGCTTCGATCAGCGGGAGCGGTCCGCCTTCGGCGCTGGACGCGACGCACAGCACGTCGAGGCCGCGGTAGAAGTCGGCCATCGCGGTCGGCGGCACGTCGCCGCCGGCGATCTGCAGCTCGAAGCGGCCGGAGCACGCAGGGACCAGCACGTCGTCGACTCCCTTGCACGCATCGGCGCGGTTGCCGGCCCAGCCTGTGCGCAGCGCGCCTGTGGGCTCGACGGGCGAAGGCGTGAACACGTCGAGGTCGACGCCTTGCGGCGCGAGGTCGCACGAACGCACGGTCTGCACGAGCGTGCGCAGGCGTTCGGAGATCGCAGCGCAGTTCGCGGCGTCGGCGAGATGGCGTTCGGCGAAGCTGGCGGGATCGAGCGGTCCGTAGGCCGCCTCGTTCTGCCAACGATGGCTGCCGACCATCTTCACGACGCGGCGCGGGTCCGCGACGAACTGCTGGTGCCACGTCTCGCCCCAGAAGAACACCCACACGAGGTCGAAGTCCCACGACGCGAGGTCGGTCTTCTCCTGCACGTAGGCGACCCGACACTCGAACTCCGGCGCGAGATGGCGCGCCATCGCCTGCGCCTCGCGGTCGTAGGCCCAACCGCGCTTGTCGGCGAGCAACCAGACCTTGGGCCTCGTACCCGGTGCGACCGGCGCAGCCGCAGCCGAGGTGATCACGTCGGAGCGTTCCTCGAAGCGATGCGGTGCGGCCGTCGGCGCACGTTGCGCGTCGATGCGGCCTGCATCCGCGCGCGCTGCGCGGAGCTCGCGTGCCTTCGCGTCCACGCGATCCCACATCCGTTCCTCGGTGTAGTCGCGCATCGCGCGTTCGCGGCCCGCTGCGGCGATGCGCCGACGCTCGTCGTCGTACGCGAGGTAGTGGCGCGTCTTCTCGATGCACTCCTCGATCGTGTCGAAGCCGACGATCTCGCGGTCGAGCTCGAAGATCGGCCCGAGGAACCGTTGGTTGTCGCAGATCTGGAGCACGCCGTTCGCCGGCAGCTCCAGGAGCCGCGTGTTGCACGGGCCCGTCGAGTGGTGGAGGTTCCAGCCGATCTTGCTGCGCGTGTAGAGCTCGACGACCTCGCTCTGCGCCGCCGGTCCGAGCGGCCAGCCGCGGCCGCGGACGTGGGCCTGCGGGAACGCCGACACGAGACGTTCTGCGCGCGCGGCGCGGTCGCCGATGCCGAACGAACGGTCGCAGCACAGCACGATGTCGAGGTCGCGCGGTCCGTAGAGGATGCGGCGCTCGTTCTGGCGCGGGTCGACTCGCTCGGGTCGCAGCACGGGCGGGATCCACGATGCGCCCTTCGCGCCCCACGTCGCGTAGTCGGCGACGTGCGCGGCATTGACGACGAAGCAGTGGTCGAAGTGCGCGGCGATCGGCCGCGAGAGGTGCTCGGAGTTCTCGGGGTCGTCGGCGCAGATCAGCAGCTTGAGCTGCGAAAGTCCGTCGAGCAGTTCGGGATGCAGCATCGCGCCGCCGGCGGCCACGAGCACGTCGCGGTCGTCGAGTTCGCGCAGCAGCCGCGCGTAGGCCTCGCGCAGTGCGCGATCTCCTGCGCGATGGCGACGGTCGAGCTCGTGGAACGGCAGCCAGCCGCCTTCGCACGGGATGCCGAACGCGCGCGCGTCGAAGCCGCGGGCGCAGAGGCGCGACACGAACGCTTGCTCCTCCTCGGCGCGCGCCGACGAGTATTCAGGGTAGACGACGAGCCAGCGCAGCGAGCCCATCACTGCGCCTTGCGGATCAAGCCGATCCAGGATCCGCGCAGGTGGTGCACGGGGCCGCGGTGTCCGACGTCGCGCAAGAACGCGGCGACACCGTCCATCGACGTCTTGATCCACTCGTGGCGATGGCGCTGCACGGGGCTGAAGTCGTGCCACATCAACACGCCACCCGGCCGCAGCCGTTGCCATGCGAGGTGCGAGTCGCGACGCACGGCTTCGGTGTCGTGGCACGCGTCGACGAATGCGACGGCGAGGCCGTCGACTTCGCTCGGCGGCGTCCAGTCCGCGGTGTTCGCGTAGATCTGCACGACGTTCTCGAGGCCGTGCTCGCGGCAGTAGGCGCCGATCTGGTCCTTCTGCAGCACGTGCGTGACGTGAACGCCCGCGGCCTTCGCCTGTTCGGGCAGCATGTTGACGGTGTAGACCGCGTGCACGGGCCCGACGTTGGTCGCGAGCTTGAACGCGCTGCGTCCGTGCGAGGTGCCGAGGTCGAGGCAAGGGCCGTTCGCGTTGCGCGCGACGGTGCACAGCGCCTCCGCGTCACGGCGCTTGCGTTGGTGCAGTTCGCACTCGTTGTCGACCGTGTCGATGTCGGGCTCGAGGATCGCGCCTTCGTGCACGAGGTCGAGCGCAGCCTGCAGGTCGGCGAGCGTCGCGTGCAGGCGCACGGGCATGCCCGCGAGCTTCTCGACGGGGACGGCTAGCGCGTGCAGCGCAGTCGTCGAAGCGCCGCATGCCGCGATCGCCTCGTCGTCGGAGCAGAACGGCAGGCACGTGGCCTCGTCGCAGAGTTCGTAGTGGAGGTCGTGCAGCAACGCGAGCGTCGCGCGGACGTCCGGCGCCGCTGCGCGATGGAATGCGAGCGACAGCATCGGCCGGTCCTTGGTCAACACGGCGCGCGCGCCTTCGAGCACGTTGCGCTCGTGGCCGTCGACGTCGATCTTGACGAAGTCGATGCGCGGCAGGCCGAGCTCGACGACGACGTCGTCGAGGCGGCGCACCTTGACGATGGTCGTGCCGTCGTCGGCGACGCTGTCCGTCGCGCCGTGGCTGCGCTCTCCGAGCGACGCGGAGTCGGCGCTGGTCCAGCACGCGCGCTTGCCGTCGAGGTCGGAGAGGCCGATCGGCAACACCGCGACGCGGCGTTGCAACCGGTTCTGTGCGAGGTGCGACTGCAGGTCCTTGCGGAACGCGTAGACCGGCTCGAACGCGACCACGCGGCCCGCGTCGCCGACGCGCTGCGCCATGCGCAGCGTGTGCCAGCCGACGTGCGCGCCGACGTCCAGCACGGTCATGCCTGGCTTGACCGCGGCCTGCAGCAACCGCGAGGTGGCTCCTTCGAACGATCCGTCCGCCGCGACCGCGCGGCACAGCCGCGTGTCGGGGTCGAGGGACCAAGAGAAGCCTGCGCACGAGACCGCGCGGCGGGGCGCGGAAAGGACCGTCACTTCGTTCGTCGCCGATGCCATTGCCTCGCTGCTATCGGCCGGATGGCGCGCATGGCTTGATCCGAGACCCCGGGAATGTCGGGATCCTCGACAGTGGCCGGTCGCGTTCTGCAGGGTGGAAGCGGGTCCGTCGGCTCCGCTAACCTCTGGAGCCGATGCCCAAGAACGTCGTCGCCGTGTTCCGCGCCCGAGGCCACCTCATCGACTCGGGCCTGATGTCCGACGCGATGGAGGCGGTGCAGGCCGCCGGCGCCGTCTACAACGTGCTGCGCCTCGACATCGGCAAGCACCGCACCGACGAGAGCGAACTGGAGCTCGAGGTCATCAGCCCGAGCCAGAAGGTCTACGAGCGCGTCCGGGCCGACCTGATGTCGCTCGGCATCAACGAGACCAACACCGAGGACTGCAAGCTCGACACCGTCGACATCGCGGGCACCGCGCCGGAAGGGTTCTACTCGACGACCAACCTCGTGACCGAGGTGCACGTCGGCGGCACGTGGTTGCTCGTCGAGAAGCAGCGCATGGATGCCGCGGTCGTCGTCGCCGACGGCCGCGCGCGCTGCGTCAAGCTGCGCGACCTGCAGGTCGGCGACCGCATCGTCACCGGCTACGACGGCGTGCGCGTAACCGCGCAGACGACGCGCAAGCTGCAGGAGAGCAAATTCGGCTTCATGCAGGGCGGCGCATCGAGCGAACGTCGTCTCGCGGCGCAGGTCGACCATGTGGTGCGCACGTGGCGGCAGGTGCGTTCGGAAGGACGCAAGGTGATCCTCGTTGCGGGCCCCGTCGTTATCCACGTCGGCGCTGCGGCGACGCTCGCGGCGATCCTGCGCGCGGGCCACGTCGACGGCCTATTGTCCGGCAACGCGCTCGCGGTGCACGACGCGGAGGCGTCGATGTTCGGCACGAGCCTCGGCGTCGACCTCAAGTCCGGCGCGCCGTCGGTGCACGGGCACATGCACCACATGCGCGCGATCAACCGCATCCGTCGTGCGGGCGGCCTGCAGCAAGCGGTCGAGAAGAAGCTGCTGAAGAACGGCGTGATGCACGCTGCGATCACGGCGAAGGTCCCGTTCTGCCTCGCGGGGTCGATCCGCGACGACGGTCCGTTGCCCGACACCGTTATGGACCTCATCGCCGCGCAGGCGCGTTACGCGGAGATCCTCGAAGGCGCCGGCCTCGTCGTGATCCTCGGCTCGATGCTGCACGGCATCGGCACCGGCAACATGATCGCGGCCGACGTGCAGACGGTGTGCGTCGACATCCATCCTGCCGTCGTCGCCAAGCTCAGCGATCGCGGCTCGGCGCAGAGCCAGGGCATCGTGACGGACGTCGGCGCGTTCCTGACCGCGCTGCAGCAGGCGCTGTCGGAGCCGCCGCCGGCGTAGTCGTTCGCGCGCGAAGGAATCGCTGCGCTCCGGACGGCGATGGCGCGCTGCGCGCCGCGCCGTGGTTCAGAAGAACATGCGCAGGCCGACCTGCACGCTGTAGTCGCGGTCCTGGTTCTCGCCGAACGCGAAGCCTGGGCGGATCGACACGCCGAACGAGCGGCTCGTCATCATGCCGGCCTCGGCCTCCAGCACGTTGGTCATGTCGCCGTCCCGGTTCCAGTCGAAGCTCGGTTGCCAGTCGAGCATCAGCCAGCGGCCTTGCGGGTGGAGCCAGATGCCGATGAGTCGCGCCTCGCTGCGGTTGAGGTCGTCGCGTTCTTCGTCGCCGCCGACCGACAGGCGCTGCTTCAGCGCGGTGGCGAGCAGCAAGCTCGACGAGAAGCGGTGCACGTAGGCGAGCGACGGGTTGGCTTGCCACTTCCCGCTGCCCAGCGTCTCGTCGGTCGCCGTGTCGAGTCCGAGCTCGACGCCGACGATGGTCGAGCCGGTCTCCGAGTTCGAGACCTGGCGGCCGCGCAAGAAGACGTCGCCCATGCCGAACTCGTCCTCGGCGGGCAGCGGCATGTCCGCGGCGATGACGGGCACTTCCATCGCGACCGCGGTGTCGGCGGTCAGCGGCACGTCGAGCTTCAGGCTGTTGATGAAGCGGCTGCCCGGGCCCGGAGTCTCGAGGTGCTGCATCGCGAGCTCGGTGCGCAACAACAACCGCGACGGGTCCGCGCCGGTCTCGACGGTCTCCTGATCGGTCTGCGCGGGTTCTTGGCGCTTCGGCTCCTGCGGCGTGCTGCGCGCGAACGCAGTCGGGTTCGTGCGCACTTCCTTGGCGGCGCACGCGGACAGCAAGAGCACGGACAACGTCGTCGGCAGCAGCGATGCGATGGAGGAGGCGTTCATGGTGGCGGGCACGGTCGATTGTGGTGCGGAGCGTGTTGTGGACGGCAGGCGCGCATCGCCGTGCGCGCGGGCGGTCGCGCGTCGTCGCGCGGCGCGTCGGACGCAGAGGTCCGACGCGTGCTCCGCAGCTCTCCGTCCGTCGGCGCGCCGCAGTCAGCGCGCGTCGTGGGCCTCAGCGGCCCGGCGTCAGCGTGCCGCCGGCCTGGCGCGGCGGGAACTGCTCCAGCGTGGTCATGTGGGCCGTGAGCAGGTCGCGGACCTGGCCGCCGAGGAAGGCCTTCTTCATCGACTGGTCGTTGTTGCGGATCGAGCCGTGGCGTTCGAACGGATCCGTGCGCAGGTTGTAGATCTCCGACGCGGGCTTGTCGTAGTCGAAGAATCCCTCGCGTTGGTAGAAGTGCGCCTTCCAGTTGCCGAAGCGCATCGCCGTCAACTTCGACTCGTTGTAGTAGTAGGTCGTCGTGCGCGCCGAGGGCTTGCTTTCCGTCCAGTGCGCGAGCTGGTTGACGCCGTCGATGTGCAGCTTGTGGTCGCGGCGCAGGCTCTCGACGACATCGGGCGCGCCGGCTGCCGCCGCGAGCGTCGTGAAGCAGTCCAGGTGCTCGTGGATGCCGTTGCTGACCGAGCCCTTCGGGACGCGCGCGGGCCAACGAAGCAGGAACGGGACGCGCATGCCGCCTTCCCACGTCGTCGCCTTCTCGCCGCGATACGGCGACGCGCCGCCGTCCGGCCACCACGCGGACATCGGGCCGTTGTCGGCGGTGAAGATGACGATCGTGTTCTCGGCGACGCCGAGTTCGTCGAGCTTCGCCATCAACTGCCCGACGTGGCCGTCGAGCTCCATCATGCCGCTGCCGTAGATGTCGTCGCCGCTCGTGTGGTCCTTCGCGAGGTAGCGCGACTCGGGCTTCAGGTGCGTGTAGATGTGCATGCGCGACGGGCAGTGCCACGCGAAGAACGGCTTGCCGGCCTTCACGGACTTCGTCATGAATTCCGACGTGCGGGCGAGGAACTCCTCGTCCACCGTCTCCATCCGCTTCTTCGTGAGCGGGCCGGTGTCCTTGATGCGCTGCTTGCCGACCTTGCCGAAGCGCGGGTCCTCGCTCGGGTCGTCGACATCCGAAGCGACGCAGTCGAGCACGCCACGCGGACGCCAGCGCGCGTTGAACTCGGGGTCGGTGGGCCAGTCCGGATCCTCGGGCTCCTCCTCGGTGTTGAGGTGGTAGAGGTTGCCGTAGAACTCGTCGAAACCGTGCACCGTCGGCAGGTGCTCGTTGCGGTCGCCGAGGTGGTTCTTGCCGAACTGGCCGGTGGCGTAGCCGAGCGGCTTCAGCACCTGGGCCAGCGTCAGGTCGCGGGCGTCGAGCCCGACGGTCGAGCCAGGCACGCTGACCGTCGTCAGGCCCGTGCGGATCGGCAGTTGGCCAGTGATGAACGCAGCGCGGCCCGGAGTGCACGTCGGCTGCGCGTAGTGGTCGGTGAAGAGCATGCCCTCCTTGGCGAGCCGATCGAGGTTGGGCGTCGGGGCCATCGCGCCGTGGCTGTAGGCGCCGACGTTCCAGATGCCCACGTCATCCGTCATGATGACGAGGATGTTGGGGCGCTGGGCCGCGGCGGATTGCGGAGCCGCTTGCTGGCCGCACAAACAGGCGGCAGGCAGCGCCGCAATCGACCACAGGAGGGACGAGAGCAGGGTCTTTGCTGGGTTCATGTTCTTCGGGGGCAGGGCAAATGACGCGTGCGCGCATTGCCGGATTCGACCCGGGACAGAGTGCGTGGCGTCCGGACGCGGGGCAACCAATCACTCCAGGGTTTCGTTCCGTTGGCGGCAGATGCGCGTTCCGCTGCGCGCGCGGTGAGCAGAGGTCAGCCTTCATGGGCCATGCGCCGTATGTGCTGTGCTTCCCGAGCACGCCTGCTCGTAGGTGTCGCGCGCTCTGTTCCGTCGCTGCAACCCAGGGCCGCGCGGAATCCGCGAAGGCAACCCGCGCCCGCTGCCGATATCCCCATCCCATGGGCGTCTCCATCGCGTTCGCGACCCTGTTCCTGCTGTTCCCGCAACAGCCCGCAACTCCGGCATCGCCCGGCACGGATGCGGACCAGAAGCAGGTTGCGCGCGGGGCATCCGTGGACACGGGACTCGTCGTCGTGCCGCGCGGCACAGCGCTCGCGCAGGGTTGCCTGCTCGGCGACGGCGGTGTGCGCGCAGCGAAGGAGGCTGTGGTCGAGGCTGATGCGCGTCGCGGGGCTCGCGCCGTGGACGCAGCGTTGCGAAGCGACGTGGGCACGTGCACGACCCTAGGTGGCGTCGTGGTGCAGTGCCGACGCGAGGGCGTGAAGTTGACGTTCCCGAGTGGTCGCGAACTGCTCTACGCGCCCGACGGGCACATCCACCTTCGCGACGGCAGCGTGGCGGGGCCGTTCCACCAGGGCGTCGCGTTGCGTTTGTCGGATGGCGCCACGGTCGCGATCGACCGCAGCGGCTCGCGTCGTTCGCCGATCGAGTGCGTCGAAGTGACGGCTGCGGACGAGTCCGTGTGCCTCTACCGCCGCGGCAATCCGACGATGGAGAAGGCGCGCAGCGCGTTCCGTGTGCCGCCGGTGTTCTGCCTCGGCGACGGGGGCTCGCTCTATCGCGTCATCGCGCTCGGGCCGCTCGTCACGTTCTCGCGCGCGCTCACGCCGATGGACCAACGGCAGTCGATGCCGGAACACAGGCTGTGCCTGCTCGAAGGCGCGCTCGTCGACTCGATGACGATGCTCGCGGCTTCGCGCGCGCGGCAGCGCCATCCCGATTCGGTCGCGGAGATCGAACTGATCCTCGCCGAGGAAGGCCGCGTGTTCCGCAAGGACATGCCGATGCCGCCGCGCACCGGATCGAGCCCGCTGCAGTACCTGCTGCACGCCGGCTACGACCTGACGTTGGTCGAGGAGCTCGGCATGATCCGCATGCAGCTTGCGCGCCACGGGCGTCAGCCGTTCCTCGAGTGGCGACTCGGCTACATGACGCACATCTGCGGCATGTCGGCGACGACCGAGGACGGATCGGGCCAGGAGCGCGTCGATGCGGCGTTGCCCGACCTGCAGGCCAACCTGCTCTACCACGAGATCGACGCCGCGATGGCCGTCGTCTCGGCGGTGCAGAAGAACGGCGAAGTGCGGCCTTCGCGCCGCTGAACGCCGCTGCCGCTACTTGCCGCCGGACTCGCGCTTGTCCGGCGCTTGCGGCTTCGCGTCGTCGCGGCTCTCGACCGCGTCCTGCGCAGCCTTGCCCGAATGTTCGCGCAGCGCCGCTTCGATCGCGGGGTCGCTGCCGTTCGTCTGCTTCATGCGCGTGAGCGCGTCGAGCGCTTGCGGAGTGCGCGTCGCGCCGAGCGCGAGCAGCAGCGCCTTGCGCACTCCTGGCTCGGCATTGATCGACAGCCGCTCGACGATCGGCGTCGCCGCGCCTTCGCCGAGCATCGAGAAGCACAGCCTGCCGACGGCGCGCGCGAACTGCGGCGTCTGCGTCTTGTCGAGCGACACGAGCATCGCTTCGACGAGGCCAGGCAGCCGTCGCGTCGCGCACAGCTCGAACAAGGCCAGCTTGTAGTCGATGTCCTCGGTCTCGGCTGAAGTGCGCGCGAGCAGCTCGCCCCATTGCACGTCGGCGACGCGCGCTGCGGTCAGCGGACGTTCGGCGAGGAGCCGCGTGGCCTCGAGGCGCATGGGCGCATGGTCCGAGAGCGCGGTCGTCACGAGCTCTTGCGCGACCTGCGCGGGCTGCTCGCCGCGCTCGGCCTGCAGCAGCAGGTTGCAGAAGCGCAGCGTCGGGTCGGCGTCGAGGTCGGCGCCGACGAGCGGATTGCTGCCGGCGCGCTGGCTCATCGTGAAGTAGGGGCCCTTGTCCGCCGCCAGGCCCATCAGTTCCGCTGCCTTCGTGCCGTCGTGCAGGCAGTAGAGACGCGACTGGCGCGGCGCCGGACGGAAGTGCAACCGCACGCTCGTGTAGTCGATGACGACGACGGTCTGCGGCGTGGTCACAGGGCCTCCGCGGACAGTGCGCACGACCTGCAGCGTGTGCAGTTCGAGATGCTCGCCTTCTTCGCGAACGCCGATCTGCCGTGCGACCGCGACGAAGTCCGCGTCGAGCGCGGCGTAGCGCAGTTCTTGCGCGCGCACGGAGGTCGCGGCGGCGAGCAGGAGCGCAGCCAGGATGCGGAGCGAGGTCGAGGCCATGATCAGTTTCCGTAGAGGACCTGCTCGCGCAGGTAGGCGAGGTTGAGGCTGTTGAACGCGGTCGCAGGGTCGGTCGCAAGCGCGTAGCTGAGCGACGGGGCCATGATGTTGATGCCGCCGGTCGGGAACAGGCTCGTGTTGCGGATGTGGCCGTCGGTGGATCCCGGGAAGTTGACGGGGTCGTTGCCGTAGAGGCCGGTGGGCATCGAGCCGTTCTGCACGAGACCCATCGAGTGGCCGCATTCGTGCGCCGTCACGACGGCGACGTAGCGAGCGATATCCGCGATCGCGGCGCGCATCCGCACCGCGCGGAGGTCGTTCACCGAGCCGAGCAGGCGCTGTAGGTCGTCGGTGACCGTTCCGATCGGGCTGCCGCCCAGCGCAGGCGCGAACTGGTTGAACAGCAGGCGGAATGCGCTCGTCGACGCAGAGCGGAAGCCGTCGTCGGCGATCGTGTGCAAGAACACGCCGAGCCGCGGCGAGACTCCGCTCTCCAGCAGGCAGTTGTTGTTCTGCCGCGTGTTGTTTGGGTCGAACTGCGCGACGCCGAGGATGCCTTCGCTGCTTCCCGCCGAGCCGCCGAGGCAGATCTGCGAATAGCCGAAGCTCGCATACAGGAAGCTCGCGGTGGCGCCGAACGAGCCGCTCGGTTGTGTGAAGCGAAACGCGATGTTGCAGCCGGAGCAGAAGTCCGCGAGCTCGGCGAGAATCGCATCCTGCAGCTGCGTCAGCGCGAGCGCGTTGGAGTCCGTCGTGCCGTTCGACTGCGGCGTCGTCGTCTGCAGGCCCATGACGTGCAGCACGTCGAGCCAGTCGGAGCGACCGCTCGCGCCGGCGACGATGTTGATGCGTGCTCCGCCCGCGATCGTCGTCGTCGTGAACGACTCCACGTCGCGGCTCGTGTCGAGGAACCACACTTGCTGTGCGTTGGCCGTCGTCTCGAACGGCCGCAGCGCGTCGGTCGCGATGCGCGCCGAGCACGCGAACGATCGTGGCGAGGATGCGAGGCCGCCGAGGTCGAACACGACGACGCTCCACACGAGCGGTGCTTGCGGCAGCGCCACGGTCGGCGGCACGAGGAAGCGAGCGCTCGTGCTGCTGTGCGACGCGAGCGTGAGGAACGGCGCGAGGTCCGTTCCTGCAGTGCGCGTCGCACCGCCCGCGGTCACCGCGACGCTTGCCGTGATGCGAGTGCGCGCCGCGTCGACGCCGAGGGCTGCGCCGGACGACGCGGTGTCCGCGAACGCGAGGTCGATCGGGAAGCCGTTCTGCGGGACCTGCAGCACGCCGCCCGCCGGTCCGTCGCCGTTCAACGCCGCGTCGATCGCCGCGACGGTGATCGACGCGATCGTCGGCGCGGCGCCGTCCGAGTCGCCGATGACGACGGGCGAGCCCGCAGAACCCAAGTTGCCGGCGACGTCGCGGACGACGGTGTTGGTCGCGGCGAACGCGATCGTGCTCGTGCCCGGCGAGAACGAAGCGCCGCTGCCGAGCACGAGGCGAACGGAGCGCGAATCGGGCTGCGCATCCACGGCCGTGCCCGTTCCGAGCGTGTCGCCAGACGACAGCGCGAACGTCGCGTCGGTCACCGCGGCGCCGGCCTGCGCCGTCACGTCCTCGTCGAACGACAGCACCAGCGCGTCGCCCGGGGCTGGAGTCGACGAGGCGCCGACGAACGCGGCCGCGATCACCACGGGCGGCGTGGAATCGCCGCTGCCACCGCCGCCTCCGCCTCCGCACGCGGCGCATGCGGCGAGCGCGCACCGCCACGCGAATGCGACGAGCCCCTCATGCGAACGGCGCTTCCTCCGAGAATGAACCGTGGCCAGGGATCTGACATTGCCCGCGTGGCGTCGGCCGACGAGCGAGTCGACGCTGGAGAAGGTGCGCGAAGTGCGCTCCGCGCGTTCGCGTCCGCGGTGGGTTCGGCCCATGGGTGTCGTGCTCATGCTGGTTGCGGGCCTCGCGGCGCTGGATCCGGACTATCCGATGCCGCGGGAGGTTCTCCAGTCGATCCTCGCTCGCCGCGTGACTTCGGCGGGCGTCGTCGCCGTCGAGCCGCGCGGCGCGGTGGCCGCGATGCCCGAGGCGTTCCGTTGGACTTGGGACGTGGGCACGGAGAACCAAGTCCGTAGCTGGACCCTCGTCGTGCTCGACGCGCAGTTCGGCGAGCTCGCGCGCGTGCCCGTCACGGGCACGGAAACCCGCGTCGAAGGACCTCTGCGCGATGCCATCGCAGGTGCGGCAGAGTTCCATTGGTTCGTCGAATCCGCTGCGCAGAAGGGCGTAGTGCGCAGCGCTCCGGTCGCGGTGCAGATTTCTCGCTGAAGAAGCGCCGTTGGCACCGTTGCGACGGCGCGCCGTGCGTCCGTAACTCAACAATGCAAAGGGGGATACCGAAATACCCCGCGGGCAGGCGCAAGTCGCCCACAGCACCAGAGACGGACACCAACTGATGATGAAGCTCGCGATCGGGGAGATCGTGCAGGGCTACCGGATCGACCGGTTCCTGGGACGCGGAGGTTTTGCCTCCGTCTACCTGGCCCAGCACGAGGAAACGGGGGAGAAGGTCGCCATCAAGGTCGGCCAGGCATCCGGCGGCGGCCGACAGGTCACGCGGTTGCTGGAAGTGACCTCGCGGCGGACGCCCGACGGCATCAGCCCGGACGAGCTTCCGGCCGAGGCCGTGTTCTTCGAGGCGCAAGGTGTGCGCATCGACCTGTTCGACGAGTTGGAGATCCGCCACATGCTGCAGGCGGAAGGCGAACTGCTCGCGCACGCCAAGCACGAGAACCTCGTCGGCCTCCGCGAGCGCCTCACGATCGACGGCAATCCCGTGCTCGTGATGGACTACGTCCGCGGCAAGACGCTGCGCGAGAAGATCCGAAGCCTCGAGGGCATCCACCTCAACTGGTTCCTCGCGTTGACGCGCGCGCTGATCGCGCTGAAGGACCAGGGCGTGATGTCGTACCACGGCGACCTCAAGCCGGAGAACATCATCGTCAAGCCGAGCGGCAAGGTGGTGATGCTCGACCCCGCGATGCGGGCCGGCGAGCAGCGCGTCGTGACCACGACGCCGCACTACAACCCGCTGCTGCTGACGGACAGCAAGGCCGACGTGATGGCGATCGGCATCATGATCTACGAGATCCTGACGGGAACGCTGCCGTTCGACGACGTGCCGTGGGAGTTCGCCGGCCAGCGCAGCGGCGGCGAGACGGTGAGGCTGTCGCTGAGCTACTTCTTCAGCTACTGCCCGCCGCACACGCTGAACCCGAAGACGCCCGAAGAACTCGAGCGCATCATCTACCGCGCCATCACGGTGCCGAGCTACGGCCTGCCGGAGCTCAAGAACGACCTCGAAGCCTTCATCGCGAAGGCTTGATGCCGAGTCGACGCGCGCGCGACGGGGCTGGACCTCGTCGCGTCAGCGCGCGTCGAGCGCTTCGCGCACCTTGCGCGCGAGCCCCGAGAACGAATACGGCTTGGCGAGGAACTGCGCGCCGACCGGCGTGCCCGACGCGTCGAACACCTTGTCGTTCGCGTAGCCCGAAGTGAACAGCACGCGGATGCCCGGCCGCGACCGTTGCAGGCGCAGCGCGAGCTCCGGCCCGTTGCCGCCAGGCATCACGACGTCGGTGAACAACAGCGCGATGTCGCCTTCGTGCGACGACGCGACTTGTTCGGCCTCCGCCGCGGACGCCGCGGTGAGCACGCGGTAGCCAGCCTTGGCGAGCGCGCGTTCGACGAGCGCGCGGATCGCGTGGTCGTCCTCGACGACGAGAACGGTCTCCGCATGCGCCGACTGCGGGGTCGCGCCAGCAGCCGCGGCTGCGTCCACCGACTCGCGGCGCCGCGGCAGGTAGACGCGGAACGAGGAGCCGACGCCCACCTTGCTGCGCACCTCGATGGCGCCGTGGCTCTGCTGCACGATGCCGTAGACCGTCGCGAGGCCGAGGCCCGTGCCGCGGCCCGTCTCGGACTTGGTCGAGAAGAACGGCTCGAAGATCCGGTCCTGGATTTCCTTCTCGATGCCGCAGCCCGTGTCCTCGACGCGCAGTTCCACGAAGCTGCCGGCCTCTAGCCCCAGCGCGGCGGCCTGGCGCGCGTCCAGTTGCACGTCCGCGGTGGCGACGACGAGCTTGCCACCCTTGGGCATCGCGTCGCGCGCGTTGATCGCGAGGTTCATGAGCACCTGCTCCATCTGCGCAGGATCGGCGAGCACGGTGCCGAGCCCCGGTTGGAGCGAGAGGACCACTTCGATGTCCTCGCCGATCAGTCGCCGCAACATGCGCACGACGTCGGTGGCGCACTGGTTGAGGTCGAGCACGACCGGCGCCAGCACCTGCTTCTTGCTGAACGCGAGCAGTTGTCGCGTGAGCCCCGCGGCGCGCTCGGCTGCGCGCGCGATCTCCTCGACTTCCTGCCGCGACGGGTCACCCTTCGGCAAGCTGTCGAACAACAGGTCCGCGGTCGATTGGATGACGGTCAGCAGGTTGTTGAAGTCGTGGCTGATTCCACCGGCGAGGCGGCCCACAGCCTCCATCCGCTGCGATCGCGCGAGCTGCCCCTCGAGGCGCTTGCGGTCGCGGATGTCGCGATAGATGCACTGGATCGCGACCTGGCGACCATGGACGCAGATCGGCGTCGCGAGCAACGAGACGTCGACCTCGGAGCCGTCCTTGCAGCGGCGCACCGTGTCGATGTTGATGATCTCGGAGACGCCGGCGCGCCGGCAGAGGTCGGCGCCTTCGCCGCGCAGGCGATCGGGCACGACCAGCGTGTCGATCGATCGCCCGACGGCTTCGCGATCGGAGTAGCCGAACAGCCGCGTGAACTCTTCGTTGACGCGCTGCACGAGTCCGTCGACGCCGAGGAACACCAGAGCTTCGGGAGAGTTCTCGAACGCCTCGTCGAGGATCTGCAGCCGGCGTTGCGCGGACTCGCTGGTCTCGCCGGGCGCGAACACGCGGCGCAAGAAGGCCTGCGTCGCTGTGACCATGCCGTCCTGCACGTTCGGCAGCACGTCGCCTTCGACCGGGATCTTGTTGCCGAGTGGGCTGCGGAACGCGAAGTCGACGCGTTGGATCGGCTCGCCCGAGAAGACGCGCATCATCGTCTTCTGGCAGTGATCCAGGCAGTCGGGGTGGATGAAGTCGAAGATGGAGCGGCCGGTGACGTCCGCGTCGCCGAGGCCGAGCGTGCGTCGCCACGCGGCATTGGCGAACAGGATGCGGCCCTTCGCGTCGACGCTCTGCACGAGGTCGCTGCTGCGCTCGACGAGCCCGCGGTAGAGGCCTTCGGCCTGGTGCAGCTCGGAGATGCGGTCGCGCCGGGGTTGGCTCTTCGCGTCGGCTGCGATCAAGGCCGCGAGCGAGTCGGCCGCGAGCCGGAGTGCTGATTGTGTCGCCTGGTCCGGCGACTTTGTCGGTCCGGTCACCACGATCCGGCCGACTTCGGAGCCGTCGTGTTCGAGCGCCAGTTCGAGGCGTCGCTCCGATGGCATCGCACCGTGTTCCCGGCGGCGCCGTATCGTGCGCGGCGGCGCGCCGATGCGGGCTTCGGCTTCGTCCGCCTCGAGCAATCCGAGCACCGCGTCGAGCCAGAGGACGATCGTTGACTCGAGGTCGTCGTCAGCCAGCGCCTTCGACCAGACGCGCAGGCACACAGCCTGGAGCAAGTGGGCCGGGTCGTCTCCTCGATCCGATTGCGTCATGGGAAAGCGGCCGGCGCGCACGTGCCGGGGGAGGGGGCACAGGGTGCGGGGTGGTCGAACGGGGGTCAAGCACGGCCCATGCGCTGGACGCCTCCCTGGGCCAAGTGCGTAGCCGCGGTTTCGCGCGGCGCTTCTCGGCCTCAGATCGCGAAGGGCTGCTCGCCGTGTTCGCCGGAGTAGTACTTGATGCGCATCGGGCTCACCTTGCCCGTCGCCTCGTCGAACACCTGGATCTCGTCGAGATCGCGGCCGTAGATGTGCAGCGACACGGTCGGCTTGCCCGTCGTGTTGCCGATGCGGTGGATCTCTTCGTAAGGCGGCAGCAGGTACGCGACCGTGCCCTTGCCGACCTGGCCGCTGCGCGTCTGGACGATGTGCGCGAAGTCCTTGCGCGAGCCGTCGTCGAGTCGGTCGAAGCAGACCTCCTCGAGCGAGTTCTCGATCAGGCCCATCGCGCCCCAGCACGAATGGTCGTGCACCGGGGTCGCCTGCCCCGGCATCCACACCAGCGACAGCACGACGAAGCGGTTCTTGGGGTCCTTGTGCAGCATGTGTCGCGTGTAGTGCTCGGGGTTGCCGAGGCGATGCCGCTCGTCGAGCCAGCGGTCGTCGGCGCAGAGCGTCTTCGTCAGCTTGGACACTTCGCGAACGATCGCTGGCATCGACGGCCGACGGTCGAGCACGGCGCCGACGTCGCGGACGTAGTCAGCCAGGCCGTAGAGGGCGCCGCTCGCAGTGGACATCTCGGAGGTGTGCTGGAAGATTGCTGGACCGACCCGGTCCAAGGCCCGACATTCTGGGGCTCGCCGGGGCTGCGCGCCACCGGCCGCAATCTTCCATGACGATCCGCTGCAACGTACTCGCACTGTTGGCCTGCCTTGGCGCCGCTTGTTCCTCGAACTCGGCGGTTCAGCGCAGCCGTGAATTCCTGGCCGAGGGCTACCTCCTCCAGGCGTTCGGCGAACTCGACGAGGCGCGGACGTTGCAGCTGCAGGACGGCGGCGAGGTGGACGCGGAGCTGGAAGCCGAGTGGCAGAAGATGCGCTTCCTATACCTGCTGGAGCAGGGTCGCCAGGAGATCTACGCGGACCGCGAGGTCCGTGGCATCGCGTTGCTCGAGGAATCTCTCGAGATCCGTCCCGGGGAGGCCCAGGCCGCGAGCCTGATCGAACGCGCGAAGCTGAAGCTCGCGAAGCGCGAGGTCGCGACCGGCACCGACCTGCTGCTCAAGAACGAGTTCGAGGCCGCGGTGTCGTCGTTCCGGAAGGCCCAGGGCTGGAAGCCTGGCTACGCGCCCGCGATCGAGGGCGAGCAGAAGGTGCAGGCCGCGGTGTCGCGCCTGCACGGCGAGGCGCAGAAGCAGTTCCTCGAGGCGATCCGAAAGCTGCCGGAGTTCCGTTATCCGGAGGTCGGTTGGCACGCGCAGGCGGCGCTCGACCGAGATCCGTCGCGCGACGATGCCGCCGAGGTGCGGCAGCGGGCGATGCGCGAACTGGCGCAGAAGGCGCGCGAGCGTGCCGACACTTCGCGCGACGCGAAGAACTACGGCGCGGCGCTGATGGAATACCGCACGGCGCGTGGCCTGTGGGATGCGATGCCCGGCATCGGTGACGAGATCACGAAGATGGAGCGCGAGGTGAAGGCCGCGTCGAACACCGAGCAGGCCCAGCTGCAGATGCAGGGCGATCGCTTCGAACGCGCGACTGCGTTGCTCGACGAAGCATTCGAGCTGTCGACGTTGGAGCGCACCACGATCAACGAGCTGCGCGTCCAGGCTCGTCGCCGCATGGCGATGGTCGCCTTCCATGCGGCGCGCGACCTCGAGCTGCAGGGGCTGAAGCAGGAAGCGCTCGTCGCGTTCGAGGCGATCCAGAAGGACTGGCCCGAAGGCCTGGAAGACGAGCAGGCGCGCATCGCCGCGCTGAAGATCGACATCACCGCCGCCGAAGCGGCCTACGCCGCCGGCGACGCCGCGGAGCAGAAGGGCGAGCTCGCTGCCGCGTTGGAGCAGTTCCAGACGGCGCGGACCTACTACGCGAAGTATCGCGACACGGCGGCTCGCATCGCCGCGATCCAGAAGAAGATGGCTCCGCCCGCCGCTGACGGCGCGGGCAGCGGCGGCTGACGGTTGCGCCCGGCGGCGTCATGATGGCCGGTGTGCGCGCGACGTCGCTGGCAAGCCGCTTCCTGCTGACGCTCCTGGTCACCTGCATCCTTCCGTTGCTGGTGTTCGGCTGGTTCACGCTCGGCAGCGTGCGCGGCCTCATCGACGCGCAAGTCGTCGCGACGTTCGTGCCGCGGTTGTGCGCGGACCACGCGCAGAAGATCGAAGACCGCCTGCGGCAGATCTACCAGTCGTGCGCCGTCGTGCGCGAGATCGCGCGGCGCGCGTTGGAGAGCAGCGAGGATCTCGACGCGTTCGAGGAACAGATCGAGCTCGTGCCCGACCTGCTCGACAACTACCTCGACCTGCTGCTGCTCGCCGACGGCGACGGCCGCGTCGCGTGGTGGCAGGACGGACAGTTCCTCGACCCCGGCACGCGCGGCCAACGCGCCGCCGCCGTTCCGTCGTCGGTGCGCGACGCGGAGTGGTTCGTGCGCGCGCAAGGCGAACGCACTGCAGCGTTCCTGCCGTTCGGATCGACGCCGTACCTCGCGAGCGCGGCGGCGGCGAGGCCGCGCGACCCGGCGGCGCACCATCTGGCGCTCGCGATCGACGTGCCGCGGCGCGGCGGCGGTGCCGGCGCCATCCTCGCGCTCGTGCGCTGGCAGGAGGTGCAGCGACTTCTCGACGGCACGCGCCAGGCGTTGCGCGACGCGGGCTATCCGTCGGCCGAAGCGCTGCTCGTCGACGGCGACGGCATCGTGCGCGCGCACACCGATCGCGCGCGCTACGGCGAGCGTCTCGAGCCGCAATCGCTGCGCGATCGCATCCGCGGCCAGCGGCAAGGCGAGGCCGTGTTCGACGACGACGAAGGGCGCGCGGTGCAGTTCGGCTTCCATCGCCTCGACGTCGGCGCTTCGTCGGACTTCGCGCTCGCTGTCGCGATCCCGCAAGGCGAACTGTTCGCGGGCGCGGATGCGTTTGCGCGTGTGTTCCTGTTCTCGATCGGCGCTTCGTTGTTCGTGCTCGTCGTGTGGTCGCTCGCGGCGTCGCGCGCGATCGCGCGGCCCGTGCGCGAGCTCGCGAACGCCACGCGCCGCATCGCCAGCGGCGACCTCGACGTGCAGGTCCCTGCCGGCGGCGGCCGCGAACTCGGCGAGCTCGCGGACTCGTTCAACGGCATGGCGAAGGAGCTCGCCGCAGGCCGCGAACGGCTCGCGGTCGCGGAGCGCGAGAAGGCGTGGGCCGAGATGGCGCGGCAGGTCGCGCACGAGATCAAGAACCCGCTCACGCCGATGCGCATGGCCGCGCAGCTGCTGCTGCGCGCGCGCAAGGACAACGATCCGCGCGCCGACATGGTTGCAGAGCGGCTCGCGCGCACGGTGGAGACGCAGACCGAGGCGCTCGCGCGCATCGCCGACGACTTCCGCCAGTTCGCCGGCGCGCCGTCGCGCGCGCGCGACGTGGCGTTGCTCGACGACTTCCTGCGCGACGTCGTCGCGTCGGTCGCGGGACTGTTCGACGGAGCCGCGCTCGTGGTCGAGTTCGCGCCGGGCGCGGACGGCGCCCGCGTGGCGATCGACGCGCACGAGATGCGGCGCGTGTTCGTCAACTTGTTGCAGAACGCGGCGCAGTCGAAGCCCGGTTCCGTGCGCGTGCGCATCACGTCGTCGCGCGACGCGAACGCCGCCGTCGTTCGCGTCGCGGACGACGGGCCGGGACTCGACCCTGCGGTGGTGGAGCGGCTGTTCGAGCCCTACTTCACGACGAAGTCGTCGGGCACGGGCCTCGGGCTCGCGATCTGCCGCCGCATCGTCGAGGCGCACGGCGGCCACATCCGGCTCGTCGCGACGAGCGGTCGCGGCGCCGAGTTCGCGATCGAGTTGCCGCTGCAGCAGGGCTGAGCTGCGCGCCTTCTCGGCGTTGCGCCGTGTGCCGAGCATGGCGTGCGTGGGCCGCGTCGGCGCCCGCAGTCCAGCAAGCGTAGAACTCAGCCCTCGCACGGCCCGATCGACGCTGCGTGCACAAGCGCGCGAGCAGGCCCCGATCGCATCCGTCGAGGCCGTCGGGGCGAAGGGCGGCGCGTCGTCGGGCAGGTTCCCGGGCCGCGCCCGGCGCGGATCCGAGGACGACCCGGCGCGTCGTTCTTTCGCCTGCGCGCATCGTCGGAGCCCGGCTCCGTCACTCGTCGAGCGCGTGGGTTCGCGTCGGCGTCCGGGTCGGCCGGGATCCCCCGTCAACCGCGCCGCCCCGCTACCATGTGCGCCCTTCGGCGCGGTCGACAGGAGCCTCCTTCGACCGGCCACAGCGCGCGCTTCCTCGTCCCGCCGCAGAACACCGTTCGTATGCGCAACAAGACTGCCCTCGTCGCCGGCGCCCTGGTCGCCCTGCTCCTGCTGCTCGCCGTGCTGTTCTCGGCTGGCGGCGGCGGCGAGCCGGTCGCGCCCGCCCCGTCCGCGGCCGCGGGCCTCGACGCAACGGATGCCGCGACGGGCGCAGTCGTCGCCGACGCGGCGAACGCGCGCGCCGAGGCCGCGACCGCGAGCCGCGCGTCGGTCGGCGCCGGGCTCGCCTCGACCGGCGTGCGCGGCGTCGTGCTCGACGCCAAGACGTCGCAACCGCTCGCGGGCGTCGAAGTGCTCGCGCTCAAGCAGCAGCCGTCGTTCGAGCCGCTGCTCAACCGGTTCCGCGGCCTGATGCAGGGCGGGATGTTCACCGACACGAGCCGCCCCGCGCAGATCCTCGCGCGCACGACGAGCGCCGCGGACGGCACGTTCGAGCTCACGGGGCTGCAGGACGGCATCGTGTTCCTCGACGGCCGCAGCGACGGACACTTCGTGCGCACGCCTGCGACCGCGCGGCTCGCGCAGGGCCAGATGGTGGAGGGCGTCGAGCTGCGCGCGTATCCCGGCGGTCGCGTGCGCGGCATCGTGGTCGGCGCCGACGGCGCGCCGATGGTGGGCGCCGCGGTGAGCCTGCGGCCCGGGCTCAACGCGTTCCTCGGCCAGCTGACCGACCGCAACTACCGCTGGCTCGAAGCGACCACCGACGAGAGCGGCCGCTTCGATCTGCCCGGCGTGCCGCCTGGCTCCGGTTACGTGGTGTCCTCGTCGCATGCGACGATGGCGCTCGAGGAAGTGCACGGCGTCGACGTCGTCACGGGACAGGTGACGCAGGTCACCGTGCGCGGCCACGAAGGCGCCACGGTCGCCGGCGTCGTGCTGACTCCGGAAGGCAAGCCGATCGCGGGCGCGAACGTCGCGATGGTCTACCTCGACATCAGCCGCGTGCTGTTCTCGGCCGACGGCCGCAGCGAGCCGATCACGACTGACGCGGAGGGCCGTTTCTCGCTGCGCCCCGTCGCGTCGGGTCGCGTCGCGTTCGTCGCCGCAGCCGACGGGCTCGCGCCGTCGCCGGTCGAAGACCTCGCGGTCGTCGACGGCGGCGTCTACTCCGATCTCGAGCTGCGGCTCGGCGACGGCCGCACGGTGACGGGTCGCGTCGTCGACGACGAGAAGAAGCCGGTTGCGAACGCGACCGTCGAGCTGCGTCCGTGGGAACGGCCTGACGATCCGCAGTTCCTCAAGATGATGCTGAAGATCCGTCGCGTCGAGGTGACGACGGACGCGGACGGCGCGTTCACCGCGCGCGGCATGACCGGCGAACGCCTCGTCGTGCAAGCGAGCAAGTCTGGCTACACGACCGCGATGCGCATGGGCGTGAAGATCGACGAGCCGTCGATCGAAGTGCAGATCCAGCGCGGCGGCGTCGTGCGCGGCGTCGTCGTCGACGGCGAAGGCAAGCCCGTGACGCGCTTCCGCGTCGACACGCGTTCGACCGAGCCCGCGCCCGTCGCGGACAGCAAGGACGCGAACAAGGACGCGAAGGGCGCGAAGGGCGGCAAGCCGGCGGAAGCGACCGCGTCGCGCGGCCGCGGCAACGCCGACGGCATGAGCGGCCCTTCGTGGCAACGCGGCGGCGCGCCGCGCGACCGCACGATCCAAATGCCCGAAGGCCAGACGATGGCCGAGCGCGGCATGAGCATGGACGGCAACTGGCGCGAGGTCGCAGCCGACGACGGCCGATTCGAGATCCGCGGCGTGCCGCCGGGTTCCGTTCGCGTGCGCGTGCGCGCCGACGGCTACCTCGATCCCGACAACCAGGAGATCACGCTCGCAGCCGCGCAGACGTCCTACGAGCTGAAGTTCACGCTGTCGAAGGGTCTCGTCGCATCGGGCACCGTCATCGACGGTCTCACGGGCAAGCCGATCAGCGACGCGCAGGTCACCGCCTACAAGCAGAAGGAGAAGAAGGATCGCGGCATGTTCTCGGTCGACATCGACCCGGAGGACATGGACTTCCTCGGCCTGTCCTCCGCGCAAGGCCGCAAGAGCGCGATGACCGACAGCCAAGGTCGCTTCACGATCGAGGCGCTGTCCACGGGCGCGTATCGCTTCACCGCGCGCCATCCCGACATGGCGAAGTCGTCGGCGAAGGACGTGCAGATCGTCGCGGACCAGCCGATCGCGCCGATCGAGATCACCGTCGACGCGGGCGGTTCGATCGAAGGCGACGTGACCGGCATGCTCGGCCGGCCGCTGCCGGACGCGGTGATCGCCGCATTCTCGATGCAGAGCGGCACGCTGCGCAGCGCGACGACGGACAAGCGCGGCCACTACGTGGTCGACGGCCTCGCGCAGGGCCAATACGTCGTCTTCAAGTCGCGTATGGACGAGCGCGCCGACAACATCCCGCTCGAACTCATGAGCAACATGCGGCTCAAGACCGTCGCGGTGAAGACGGGCAAGGTGTCGCGGCTGGACATCGCCGACGAGAGCGAGGACGGCGTGCGCGTCTTCGGCATGGTGCGCGAGAACGGCAAAGCCGTGCCGCGCGCGCTCGTGACGATGCTCGGCCAGGACCGCGACGGATTGCTCGGCATGGGCGTTCGCGCCGACGCTGCAGGCGACGACGGTCGCTACGAACTCACCGGCATCAAGCCCGGCAGCTATGTCGCGCAGATCTCGCGCTTCCAAGGCCGCCCGGTGCAGACCTCGATCCAGATCGAGATCCCCGAAGGCCAGACCGACTTCCGCCTCGACCTCGACTTGCCGAGCAGCGAAGTGAGCGGCCGCGTGCTCGATTCGAACGGCAACCCTGTTGCCGGCATCCAGGTCTCGCTCGGCAGCGATCAAGGTTCCACGGGCTTGCAGGAAGGCCTCGTCGCGATGATCGCGCAAGGCGGGCTCAGCCAGGGCCGCACGGACCAGAACGGCGAGTTCCGCATGCGCAGCGTGTCTGCGGGCACGTATCGCCTGCGGGCCGGCGTGCGCGGCCGCGGCCGCCGCGGCGGCTCGGGCGACGGCAAGGCATACGGACAGGCGGCGCTCGAAGGCGTCGTCGTCGACGGCGCCACGAACGTCGAGGGACTCGTCGTCACCGTTCCGCTCGCAGGGCGCATCACGGGCATCGTCGTCGACGGCTCGGGCGCGCCCGTCCGCGCCGCCGAGATCCACTACGCCGAGACCTCGCTGCCGCGCGAGAAGGCGAGCGGCGGCATGCTCGCGTCGATGTTCGGCATGCAGGAGGCGCCGATCGTCACCGGCGAGGACGGCCGCTTCTCGATCGAGGGCGTGACGCCCGGCGTCTACGACCTGCGCGTCGACACCGAGGCACTGCAAGCGGGCAAGCTGCAGGATGTGCGCGTCCTGGAGAACGCGACCGCCGACGTGCAACTGCGCATCGTGCGCGGCGCGACGTTGCGCCTGCGCGCGACGAACGTCGAGAAGTCGCGGATCCCGCTCGCCAACGTCTCGGTGCTCGACGGCAACGGCAAGGCGGTCGTGTCGCGCGTGTCGACGTTGTCGGTGATGAAGCGGCTCATGGCGGGCAAGGACTCGGTGGCGAACAGCGGTTGGTACGAGTTCGGATCCGTTCCGCCGGACACCTACACGATCGTCGTGCGCGAGCCCGGCAAGCCCGAACTGCGCGTCACGCGCGCGATCCGCGACGGCGAGACCGTCGAGTGGGACGTCGACGTCGCCGCGGAGTTGACCGCGCGCGACAACGCCGCGAAGTGACGCATTCTGCGACGGTCGTGCGCGCGCAGTCGGGCGTCCGCGTCCAACTTCGGGACCGCGCGCCGTAGCCGTTCGCGCAGACGCGCGGATCCTTGCCCGATTGCGCGCATCCTTCGAAGTTCGCGACGTATCGCAGCGTCTGTGCGGCCACTCGCGGGGCGACTGACGAGGCGGATGCGATGAACGACGACAGGACCGACGGACCGAAGACTTCTTTGCTCGACCTTCACGGGCCGCGCGCGAGCGGCCACGTGGAGAGCAAGCCGTGGTCGGTCGTCATCCGTCCGCAGCCTGTGTTGCTCGCGGACCTCGAGCATCGCCTGCGCCACGACGCCGAGTTCTCGCAGGCGATGGCGAAGTCGCCGGACTTCCTCGCGCCGCTCGCGCGCGCGGTCCTTGCCCGCGACGCGGCGGCTCGCGCTCGCTTCGCGTCGCCGAGCGATCTCGCGACGCATCTCGACGGCCTCCGCCGTCGCTGAGCTGCTGCGCGCTGTCGCGCGCTCAGCCGGACGTCACGTGTTGCGCGAAGGGAAGCCCTCGCGCTGCAGCAACTGCAGGATCCGTTCGACGTGCTGCTGCCCGCGAGTCTCCATCACGACCTGCAGCTCGGCGCAACGCGGCGGCAGGTGCGAGAACGTGCGCTGGTGCTCGATGTCGATGATGTCGGCGCCGGTGTCGCCGATGAGCCGCGTGACCTTCGACAGCACGCCGGGCAGGTCCTGGATCTCGATGTGCAGCCGCGCGACCTTGCCGTCGCGCTGCAAGCCGCGCAGCAAGACCGTCGACAGCATGCGGCGGTCGATGTTGCCGCCGCTGATGACGAGGCAGACCTTCTTGCCCTGGAAGCGCGCGGGATCCTGCGCGAGCGCAGACAGCGGCACCGCGCCGCCGCCTTCGGCGACGACCTTGTTCTGCGACGCGAGCGTCTGCACCGCGTGCTCGATCTCGGCTTCGCCGACGAGCAGGATGTCTTCACAGCAGCGCGCGAGGATCGGCGTCGTGAGCTTGCCGGGGCGCTTCACGGCGATGCCGTCGGCGAGCGTCAGCGTGTGCAGTTGCGGCGCAGGCTCGCCGCGCACCGCGGCGCGCATCGACGGGCAGCCGACCGTCTGCACGCCGAAGATCCTCGTCTTCTTGCGGTGCGCCTCGAACCACAGCGACATGCCCGCGAGCAGGCCGCCGCCGCCGATCGGCGCGATGACGCATTCGACGTCGGGCCAGTCCTCCAGCACCTCGCGGCCGCACGTGCCCTGGCCGGCGATGATCTGCGCGTCGTCGTAGGGCGGCACGAACGTGAATCCGTCCTTCTCCGCGATCTCGTGCGCGCGGTCCTGCGACTCCGCGAGCGACTCGCCGTGCAGCACGACCTTCGCGCCGTAGGCCTCGGTTCGCTCGACCTTCGAGAACGGCGTCGACTGCGGCATCACGATCGTGGCGGGCAGGCCCTGCTTCGTCGCGTGCCACGCGACGCCTTGCGCGTGGTTGCCTGCGGAGGCCGCAACGACGCCGGGGACGCCGGCCCGCTTCAGTTGCTGCAGCTTGTAGCAAGCGCCGCGGTCCTTGAAGGAGCCGGTGTTGTGCAGGTTCTCGAGCTTCAGCCGCACCTCGCAGCCGTACTGCGCGGACAGCCGCGGCGCGGGCACGAGCGGCGTGCGGACGACGTGGCCGCGGATCGCTGCGGCGGCGAGTTCGATGTCGGCGGCGGTGACCGGCGAAGTCATGGGGGCGAGGCAGCGTAGCGGCAGGTCCGCGCGCGAGAGAACGGCTTCTGCCGGCGAGCCCGCGCCGTCATGATCCGCCGCCATGCCGTGGTGGGTGTTCTGGCCGGTCGTCGCGATGAACGCGTTCGCGTTCTTCCTGTTCGGCTTCGACAAGTGGCGCGCGGGCCGCGGCGGCCGCCGCGTGCGCGAGTCGACGTTGCTGCTCGTGACGTGGCTCTGCGGTTGCGTCGGCGCCGAACTCGGCGCGCAGGTCTTCCGTCACAAGACGAAGAAGGCCTCGTACCGCTGGCGCGCAATCCTCGTGACGGTCGCGAACCCGCTCTGGTGGATCGTCTGGCGCTACTGGCTCTGAGCGCGCCTTTGCGGCTCAGAGCTTGAGCTCGACCGCGTGGCTCTTGCGCACCGCGAACAGCAGGTCTTCCTGCAGCTCGCGCTGCAGCAGCTGCTTGACCATCGGCACCGTCGCGTCGCTGAACAGCATGAACATGCGCTGCACGTGCTCGACGCGGCGCACGATGTGCCAGCCGTACTGCGACTCGACGATGCCGCTGATCTCGCCGTCCTTCATCTTCCAAGCGGCGCGGCAGAGCACGGTGGGCATGCGTTGGTCGAAGCGCTCGACGTTCTCGAACTTGCCGCCGTCCTTGGCGCTGCGCGTGTCGTCGCTGAACTGCTGCGCGAGCTCGGCGAAGTTGGAGCCGTCCGGCAGCACGCGCTTCTGGACCTCCGACAGGCGCGCGGCCGCGGCGATGCGATGCTGTTCTTGCAGCAGGATGCCGGTGCCGGGGTCGCGGTTCTGCACGAGGATGTGCTGGATCGTGACGCCGCCGCCGAAGTAGCGCGGGTTGTCCTGGAAGAAGTCGTTCAGGCGCGCGTTGCTCCAGTCCTCTTCGGGCTGGAGGTAGTCGAGCCAGCCTTGCAGTTCGCACGAGAGGCCGAAGCGGAACTGGAAGTCGGTGAGAAGGCGGTCGATCCGCTTCTGCGACAGCTCCGTCGGCAGCCCGCGTTGCGCGAGGTCGTCGGTGTAGGCCTTCAGGTATTCCTCGAACGCCTTCTTCAACGCGGCCGACAGGCACGCCTCGATCTTCTCCTGGTCGACGGGCCCGCGCGCGCGCGCACGCGCCTCCGCCTCGAGCGCCTTGATGTCGGCGAACTGGCGCACCCACGGCGCCACGAGGTCGGACGCGAGGATGCGGCGGCCGTCGGCCGAGCCGTTGCCGTCCTCACCGGCCATGAGCCGCTCGAAGCCAGGGTAGTGGCGCGCGTCGATGTGCTCGACGAGGTGCGACAGCCAGATCGGCGAGCCGTCGGCGATCGCGACCACCGTCTCCTTGTCCTGCGGGTAGCGCAGTTGCACGAAGCGCGGCGCGGGTTGCGGCGCGGGCGCTTGCGCAGGCTCCTGCTGCGCTTCGGCGGAAGCCGGTTGCTGCGCTTCCTCCTGGGCCTGCGACGGCGCTGCGGTCAGGAGGGTCGCGACGAGGGCGAACGGGGTTGCGGTGCGGAGGCGGAAGGGCATTGGGCTCGGTGCTTGGTGCGCGAGTCGGGCAGGCTATAGGATCGGCCGTTCGCGACGTAACGAATGACCGGAACCGAACGCCAGCGCCTGCTCGACGCAATCCGCGAGCGATTCCTCCGTGAGTTCGGGGCGGTGCCCGCGCGCATGTTCTTCGCGCCGGGTCGCATCAACCTCGTCGGCGCGCACCTCGACTACAACGGCGGCGACGTGCTGCCGATGGCAGTGGACCGCGGCGTCTACCTCGCGGCGACGATGCGCGACGACGACCGCATCCGGCTCGTCAGCCTCGACCAGAAGAGCGTGCATCAGCTGACCGCGGGGACGGTGCCGCCGCGCGGCGAACCGTCCTACGGCTGGGCCAACTACCCGCTCGGCGTCTGGCAGGGCTTCCGCCAGCGCACGGGCCGCGCGCGCGGCTTCGACCTGGTCTACGGCGGCGACCTGCCGATGGCGTCCGGCCTGTCGTCGTCGGCGGCGATCGAGGTCGTGACCGCGCTCGCGTTCGACTCGTTCTACAAGACGGGCTACGACCGCCAGCAGCTCGCGTTGCTCGCGCATCGCGCCGAGAACGGGTTCGTCGGCCTGCGCTGCGGCATCATGGACCAGTTCGCGTCGGCGCTCGCCAAGCCCGGCCACGTGCTGTGGCTGCACTGCGCGGGCCCGCGCTACGAGCACGTGCCGTTCGACGGCTCGCGCTGCGAGGTGCTCGTGATGGACACGAAGAAGCCGCGCAGCCTGTCGAAGACGCACTTCAACGACCGCGTCGCGCAGTGCGCGACGGCGCACGAGACTCTGCGCAACCACGTCCGCGACCTGCCGCACCTCGCGAGCTACTCGATGGCGGACCTCGAGGCTGCGAGCTCGGCGATGGACGACGTGTTGTTCCGTCGCGCGCGCCACGTCATCAGCGAGATGGGCCGCATCCAGAAGGGCGTGGTCGCGTTGCGCGCCGGCGACTACGCGGAGCTCGGCCGCCAGCTCGACGCGAGCCACCGTTCGACCGCGGTCGACTACGAAGTGAGTTGCCGCGAGCTCGACGTGATGACCGACGCCGCGCGCGCGCAGAAGGGCGTGTTCGGCGCACGGCTCACGGGCGCGGGATTCGGCGGCTGTGCGATCGCGTTGATCGAGCCGGGCATCGGCCCGCGTGTGTCCGAGGCGGTCGGCAAGGTGTTCGCGCGCGAGTTCGGCGTCGATGCAGGCTTCGATTTGCTGCGCGTCGGCACCGGGCCGGTCGAGCTGTAGCGCTGCAGCGCCTCGTCGCGGCGCGATCAGTTCGTGTGCTTCCAGACTTCGCGCAGCACCGTCTGGCCGTCGCTGCCGCGCGTCGAACACACGATCGACACTTCGCGCGTGGCGGCGGGCAGCTTCACGGACTCCACGAGCACGGCGTGCTCGGTGACGACTTGCGTGACGATGGCGTCGGGCTGTGGCGGCGTGTGCGCGCACAGCACCGTCGCGCGGCCGTCGGCCACGTCGACGGAGCGAACCGCGAACGCATGGCCGCCGGTCGGCGCGGTGAGCACGATGCGCAGAGAGCCGTCGGCGAGGAACGACGCGTGCACCGGAGGCCCGATCCAGTCGTCGCCGACGGGAACCGCGGGCGCTGTCGGCGCAGGTTGCTCGGGCGAGCTGCAGCCCGCAGCCAGCGCGAATGCGACGACGAACGACAGCAGCATGCGAGGCGGGGTCACTTCGCGGCTCCTTCGCTCGCGTCCGGAAGCGAGTGCGGGAGATGGCGCACGGTCGGAGTCGCGCCCGCTTCGGCTCGCCGCGCGTTCGCCGGCAGCGCGATGCGACGCAGCATGCGGCGCGCATTCGTGGAGCCGCCGAGCGGCGCCACGCCGAGTTCTTCGAGCGGGAAGTCGACGCCGGTCACGTTCGTGCCCGCGGGGATCGACAGCTCGGTCGGCGAGTCGAGCAGCGGCCACATGCCGAACAGTTCCCCGTCGTCGTTGATGAAGCCGTCGTCGTTGCGGTCCGTGCCCGCGGCGATCAGGTAGTCGCCGCTCGCGACGCCTGGCATCGACCACACGTGGCCGAATGCGGCGGTCGCCTCGGCTTGCGCGATCGTGTCGAACGTGGCCGGATCGACGGCGAGGACGAACACGGTGTCCGTCGGCGTCTGCGGCGCGGCGGTCTGCGCGAGTGTCTCGACTGCCACGGCGAACTGGTTGCTGGTTCCTTGCTGGACATAGAGCAAGGTCACGACCGTGCGATTCGAACCCGCGAGCAGCTGGCCGCGATCGACGGAGAACGTCACGCGGTTGACGGTGATGCTCGATGGGGGATTGTCGGGCGCCGCCGTGACCGTCAGCCAGGATGTGTCTGGCGACTCGAATGCGCCGGCGAACACGAGCGTGCCGCTGCCGCGGTTCTCGAGATCGACCGTCGTGGTCGTGCCCGTCGTGCCGAAGTCGATCGCAGTCTGCGAGACAGCGAGTCGCGGTTGCGCACCTGTGCCGCCAGTCGCCGACAGCACGGATGCCTGCGCATCGACGATGCGCCCGCTGTTCGGCAGCGAGACGCCTGCTTGTGTCGTGCTCACCAACGCGTCGCGGATCTGTTCGTTCGTGAGCGACGGGTTCGCGGCCTTCACGAGCGCCGCGATGCCGGCGACGTGCGGGCACGCCATCGAGGTGCCTTGCAAGAACGAGTAGACGAAGCCGCCTTGGTCGGTAGCCATCGTCGACAGCACGCCGTCGGGATACGTGTCACCGTTGCGGTCGACTGCCGTGTTGCCGCCCGGGGCCCAGATGTCGATCGTCGAGCTGAAGTTCGAGTACGGCGCGCGGCCGCGCAGCAGGTCCGTGGCGCCGACCGACAGCACGACGGGAATCGACGCAGGCGTGCCCGCGGTCGCGGTGTTGTCGTTGCCCGCGGCCGCGACGAGCAGGCAGCCAGCGGCGTGCGCGGCGTTGCATGCGTTGGTCAGCACGCTGCTCGAGCCGGGGCCACCGAGGCTCATGTTGACGATGTCCGCGCGTTGCGCAGGCAACTGGCCGGAGCCGTTCGCGAGGCGCGCCGCGAACAGGATCGAGTTGGCGATGTCGTCGAGCGAGCCGCTGCCGCCGATTCCGAGCGCGCGCAGGATCATGAGCTTGCAGGACCAGTCGATGCCTGCGATGCCGGCCGCGTTGTTGGTGTTCGCGCCGATCGTGCCCGCGACATGCGTGCCGTGGAACGAACTCGGCTGCAACGCAGTCCCGTCGCCGACGTCGTTGGGGTTGGAGTCGCGTCCGTCGCCGTCGCCGGCGGTCGTCGCGCTGCTGATCATGTCGAAGCCGGGCACGAAGCGCGCGCTGTCGAAGTCCGGGTGCGACGCGCGGATGCCCGTGTCGATCACCGCGACGATCGTGCTGCTGCTGCCTTGCGTGAGGTCCCACGCCTGCTGCACGTTCGCCTGGCCGAGGTGCCACATCAGGCCGAGGTAGGTGTCGTTCGACGAAATCGGCGCGGTCGCAGCCGTCATCTCCGTCGCATGCATGCCGGTGTGCGCGAACAGGAAGTTGGGGTCTGCATCCGCGATGCCCGGGGCATCCGCCGCGTCGAGTGCCGCGAGCGCAGTCGCGAACTCGGCGCTGTCCGCGAGCGACGCGGCATCGCGCGCGAGACGTCGCGTGTTCGCGGCGCGCACGCCGTAGACCGCGATCGGGCCGCCGCCGTGGCGCAGCAGGTCGAGTCCGCGTGCGGACAGATCCGGCGGCACGTTCGCGTCGTCGAGCCACACGACGACTTCGCCTGCGATCATCGGCAGCGAAGCCATCTCCATCGCTGCAGGGTTGGCGACGCGCGCGGTGACGGGCAGCGTCAGTTCGCCGGAAAGGGTCGAGGGGCCGGAGCTGCCGCCGCCTCCGCCGCCGCACGCGGCGAGCAAGAGCAACGAAACGGGCACGAAGAAGCGCGAACACGCGACCATGGGGATCTCCTTGCGGGGGACGGCATCATTGCCGTCCCGGGATCCGCCTCAAGCGCGCAGCGCAGTCTCTTCGTCGCGGCTCAGATCGCCGCGTAGACGCGGTGCACGTCGTCGTTGTCGTCGAGGCGCTCGAGGAACCCCTCGACGGACTCGCGCGCCTTCGCGTCGAGCTCGACCTTGTCCTTCGCGACGTACCCGAGTTCTGCGCTGGCGACGGACCAGCCGAGCTTCTTCAGCGCGTCCGCGACCTGGTAGAGGTCGCCGCGGTCGGTGAAGAAGCGCGCGCCGGTCTGTTCTTCGGGCGTGTTCTCCAGCGCTTCGACGTCCTGCGCGCCGGCCTCGATCGCGGCCTCTTCGCGGTCGATGCCTTCCTTCTCGATCGTGGCTTCGATGATGCCGCGGTTCTCGAACAGGAACGTGACCTTGCTGCCGAACTGCCCGTCGCGCCACAGCGAACGGATCTCGGGCGCGGTGCGGTTCCGGTTGTCGGTCATGCACTCGACGATGACCGGCACGTTGTGCGGCGCCATGCCTTCGTAGGTGACGAGCTCGTAGTTGACGGCGTCGTCGCCCTGGCCCGAGCCCTTCTTGATCGCGCGCGTGATCGTGTCGTTGGACACCGACTGCTTGCGCGCCGCCTCGACGGCGAGCGCGAGGCGCGGGTTCATCTCCGGATCCGGAACGCCCATCTTCGCCGCGACGGTGATTTCACGGACCAGCTTGGTCGTGATCTTCGCGCGGCGGTTGGCGGTGACTTCCTTCTTGCTGTGCAGCCACTGGCGGCCCATGTCGTTCTCTCCTCGTCGTGTTGGTTCAGGCCTGGCGCAGCGGACGCACGATCAGGTCCTTCAGCGCGAAGTTGCTGCCCTCGCCGACGCGCGTCACGAACAGGTCGTTGTGGTGGCGGATCAGGCCGAACTCGTCGAAGCACGAGACGCCGCCGCAGATCTCCATCGCCAGCGTGAGCATGTCGCTCGCGACGCGGCTGCTGTCGACCTTGACCTTCGCGGCCTGCTCGCGGCTGAGCGTGCCCGCCTCGAACAGCTTGCAGCAGTGCATGAGCCACGTGAGGTTGCGCTCGAGCGCGATGTCCATGTCGACGATCACGTCCTGCACGCGCTGGAAGCGGCCGATCGGCTGGTTGTCGAACTGGATGCGTTCCTCGGCGTAGACGCGGCACTTGTCGAGCGCGAACGCGAGCGAGCCGAGCGCGAGGCCGGCGATGAACAGGCGGCCGCCGTTCAGCGTCGTGACCATCACCTTGAAGCCGTCGTTCTCGGCGCCGAGGATCGCGTCGTGCGGGACCTCGACGTTCTCGAACATGATCGAGCCGGTCGAGGACTGCTCCCAGACCTTCTTGCCCTTCATCTCCTGGTAGTGTACGCCCTTGGCATCCATCGGAACGATGAAGCAGGTCGAGCGACGGCCGTTCTTGCCATTGGCGTCGGTCAGCGCGTGCACGACGACGTGGCTGGCCCAACGCGCGTTGGTCGACCAGCACTTCTCGCCGTTGATGACCCAGCGGTCGCCCTTCTTGACGGCGGTGACCTCGGGGTTGGCGGCGTCGCTGCCGCGGCCGGGCTCGGACAGGCCGAACACGAACATGCGCTTGCCGGCGGCGAGGTCGGGCAGGTGCGCCTTCTTCTGCGCCTCGGTGCCGCACAGCTGCAGCGGCTTCGCGCCCAGCGACACGGCGGCGCCCGGCGTGATCGCGACCGACTGGCTGTGGTAGGCGATCGCGAGGCCCATCAGCACGAGGTCGGTGTGGTCGCCGCCCTGGCCGCCGTACTGCTCCTGGATCGGCAGGCCGAACAGGCCCATCTGGCCCATCGCCTGGATGCACGAGTCGGGCACCAGCACGTGCTGGCGTTCCCAGTCGAGCAGGTGGGGGGCGATCTCCGAGTCGGAGAAGTCGCGCACGGACTCGTAGAAGGCGAACTTGTCCTCCGGGAGGAGGGCCTGAAGGTAGGTGTCGATCCGACGTGCCATCCGCGACAGGTTAGCCAGGAGTTCCCCCAAAGCTCCAGGCTGCGATGCGGCAAGTGCGGGGGGGGCGTTGGTGTGGCGTGCGCCCGTCCGCTCTGAGTGCGGGGTGCCGTCGAAGCGGTGCATCTGCCGCCCTCCCGTGGGTGCTCTCAGCAGGGCGGCTGGCGGCCACGGACCCCTTGAGGCGAGCCGAGGCTCGGGGGCCGATGGCAACAGGGGGAAAGGAACGGCCGCCGCACGGACGGCGAGATCCGTGCAGCGGCTCGTTGGTGGGGCTGACTCTTTGCCGGCCGCACGGTGAGGTGTGCGGGCCGTAGTCGGTCGAGACCCTGGGCTGTGCCACAGACTCGACTCTCTTCGTCCTTGCGAGAAGAAGGTTTAGGGGTGGGGTTCTGTGACAGGATTCTTCCGCGGGTGGGATTCGGTCGGACGGATCGGGGGCCAGGGGCGTAGGGCGGGCGGTCGGCGGGAGGCGGCGCGACTGGCGCGGCGATGAGGCGTGGGCCGTCCCCGGGGGGGCGACGGGTCTGGCCAACCGTCGCTGCCGAGGCGCGTGGCTACTGCGGGAAGAGCAGGCGCACGGTTCGGAGGCCGGCCTCGCCGCCGCGCTGGTCCCTCGTGAAGTTCAGCACCGATGACGAGCGCGCATGGTCTGCCGTGCAGCTGAAATCGCCGCCACCGAGGCTGAACTGGTCGACTCCGGGGCCGCCGAATCGTCGTCCGTCCCCGTCGCGTGGTCCGTCAACCGAATCCGCTCGATCGATGCAATACTCGGCCACGTTCCCGTGCACATCGTAGAGCCCGAACGGATTCGCGACGAAGGTGCCAACCACAGCATGGAACACGTGTCCGTCGTCGAACGGCACCGAGTGGCTCCGGTAGGTGAAGAAGCGCTTGGCGGTTGCGTCGCAGAGGTTGGCCTTGCCTTCGAGCTCCTTCGGTGATGTCCCGCACCACCATGGGGTGTCCGTGCCGCCGCGCCGAGCATATTCCGACTGAGCAAAGGTCGGCAGCGACATCGCGTTGCGGCGTGCCAGCAATTCGGCCATGCGCCAGCTCATGTTGTCGACCGGGTTGGTCGGTTGCATCCGCTTGCCTGCGGCCTTGCCGTCCCCGACGAAGAACGAAGGTTCGGCTTCGCTGTCGTCCCACAGGCACAGCCGTTTCCACTGTGCGCGCGTCATCTCGTGGCGAGCCACGAGGAATGGATCGAGTCGAACCTGGCAAGGCGCGGAAGAAATGGCATTCGCGCTCTCGTATCGCGGAGCCTTCGGGTCCTTGTTCTGCGCGCCGAGTTCGACGTGGCCGCCGGGCAGCAGCACGAACACGATGCCCGTCTCCGGCCCGACGCGGATCGAGCCGTCTGCGGCGATGCGCGGGATCGGGATGGTGGACGGGTCGCTCGCGCCGTCCCACGCGCTGCGCAGGTCGTAGAACTCCAGCAGCTTCGTCACCGGGTTCACGCCGAGCGGCACGAGGCCGAGGAACGCGTCGTTCGCGAAGTCGATCGGCACTCCGTGGTAGCGAGCGCTTGCGACGACGTCGTCCGCAGCTGCGACCGCGACGCGACACTGTTCCCACGTGGCGGCTGCCCCAGGATGGTCCTGCCGCGCGGTCTCGCGCAGGAACTGCGCCCAGCGCAGCAACTGCTCCACCTGCGGCTTCTCCTTGCTCGCGAGCATGTCGAGCTTCGGCAGCAGCGAGGCCAAGGCTCGGCGAGGAACTTCGTCGAACTCGAGCGATCCGCAGGATCCGCGTCGTGCCCAGTGAGCTTGTCGACGGTCGCCTGGATCGCGGGCCGCATCGCGAGCAGTTCCTCGGTCTCGCCGGCGAGCCAAAGCTGGATCGCCGTCAGCTTGTCGGGCGTTGCCGGGTAGAGCCTGGCCTTGTCCTCGACGGCGCGATCGTGGCGGAGCACCGCCGACAGCAGGTCGAAGTCGCGCACCTTCTCGTCGGCGCGGATCTTCTCGCGCATCGCGAGCTCCTTGGCCTGCGACTCGCGCGCGGCTAGCGCCTCGTTGTCCTTGGCTCGGCTCTCCGCGAGCTGTTCCTGCTCCTTGGCCTCGAACGCGTAGTCGATCGCGAACGCCGCGCCGACGAGCGCTGTCGCCAACACCAGGATTGCGGCCGTGAACTGCAGCCGGTGGCGCTGCACCACCTTCTTGAGGCGATACGCCGTGCTCGGCGGTCCCGCGACCAGCGGCTCGTGCTCGAGGAAGCGTCGCAGGTCCTCAGCCAGCGCGTCGGGCGTCTCGTAGCGGCGTTCGCGGTCCTTCTCGAGCGCCTTGAGCACGACCCAGTCGAGGTCGGATCGCAGCGCGCGCAACGTCGCCGCGCGCTCGCGCGTCCGCCCCATATTCGAGCGGAGCCGCGTGCTCGGCCGCGGCGGTTCCTTCTCCAAGAGGATGCGCTGCATCGCCGACGGCGTCGCGCGGCGCAGTTCGTCCGTGGGGAACGGCAGTTCGCCGACGAGCAACTCGTAGAGGATGACGCCGAGCGAGTAGACGTCGGCGCGTGTGTCGACGTCGGCGTTCTGCGGATCGGCCTGCTCCGGCGCCATGTACTCCGGCGTGCCGATCGTCTGCCCTGCCTCGGTGAAGAGCGTCGCTTCCACGAGCTTCTCGCCGAGCGCCTTGGCGAGACCGAAGTCGATGATCTTGATGCGCGGCGCATCTCCTTCGCCGCTGACCAGCACGTTGCTCGGCTTGAGGTCGCGGTGCACGACGCCCTTGTTGTGCGCGTGCTGGATGGCATCGCAGACCTGCTGCACGAGGCGCAGCCGTTGCGCGACGTCGAAGCCGTGGGCCTCGCAGAACGTCGTCAGCGGGCGGCCGTCGACGAGTTCCATGACGAAGTAGGGCTGGCCGCGCCCGCTCGTCCCGCAGTCGTAGACCTTCGCGATGCCGTCGTGCTGCATGCGCGCGAGCGCCTGCCGCTCCTGCTCGAAGCGAGCGACGACGGCCCTGCTGTCCATGCCGAGCTTGATGAGCTTGAGCGCGGCTTGCATGCGGACGGGCGAGGTGCGTTCGACGCGATAGACGGTGCCCATGCCGCCTTGGCCGAGCACACCGAGCACGCGCCACGGGCCGATGGACTCCGGATGGTCGCTCGCCGAGAGCGAACGCAGCGACTCCACGGTCTGGCGGATCTTGGACTCGGCCGCCGGGTGCTGCGCGCACCACGCGTCGACGCGCGCCGTGTCCGGCAGCTCGCCGCGCGCATGCAGGCTCGTGAGTTCGTCCTCGACGCGCTCAGGCAACTCCGCGTCGGGTCTTCCGTCGTGTTCCACCATGGGCAGCGCTGCGTCGCCTGGGGCCGGCGCGACATCGCATCCTGGCCTTCCTTCGGTCGCGCGCCTAGCATGCCTCCTCCGTCGGAGAGACAGAAGGGCCGCCTGCCATGGCGCGTGGACGTAGATGACGATTCAGCCGGATCCGGAAGAACAGCAACTGCTCGAACGCGCCAAGCATGGCGATCGCGAGGCGCAGGACGCGCTCTTCCGTCGTCACATCGACTGCGTGCACGCGTGGGTGCGCCTCAAGCGCAGCCCGCTCGCGGCGAGCCGCGAGTCCGCGATGGACATCGTGCAGAGCGTGTTCCGCGAGGCGATCGGCGCCTTGCCGAAGTTCGAGTGGGGTGGCGCCAACAGCTTCCGCAACTGGCTGCTGACCTACGCCGACAACAAGATGCGCAACCGCGAACGCTTCCACCGCGCGGAGCGTCGCAGCCCGGACCGCGAAGCGGACCTCCATCTCTCGAGGGTCTACGCCTCGGTCGCGAGTCCTGCGCAGGCGACGGATGCGCGCGAGCAGGTCGAGGAGTTCGAGCGCGCGTTCTTCCGGCTCGAAGAACAGGATCGCGAGATCATCCTGCTGGCGCGCATCGAAGAACTCAGCCACGCGCAGATCGCGGAGCGCCTCGGTGTCACCGAGACGAACAGCCGCAAGATGCTGAGCCGCGCGATGGTGCGGCTCGCGAGCTTCATGGCTCCGTAGCCGAGCGGTCGGCTGGCTACTTCCCGGCGGGGATCTCGATCGACCCGCCGACGCCCGGCGCCGGCGCGTCCGCCGCGGGAGCTGCTTCGGGCGGCGTCGTGAGCGCTTCGACGAAGGTCCTCGCCGTGGCGTTCGAGGGATCGATCTCCAGCACGCGCCGGAACGCGGCGAGCGCCTTCTCGTGCTGCAGCGAGAACCGCAGGTTGTAGGCCAGCACGAGTTGCGCCATCGCGTCGTAGGGCTTGCCCTCGATGTAGCGGCGCAGCGCGGCCATCTGTTCTTCGAACGTCTCGGGCTTGCTGTAGAGCAGGCGCTTGTCCGTCTCCGCGCGCGCGAGGCCGGGCTCGAGGCGGATGCCTTCGCTGATCAGGAACGCCGCGAAGTGGTAGTCCGCGACCGCGAAGACCGCGTCCGCCATCACGAAGTGCAGCGACGCGTCGGCCGGCAGCAGCGTGCGCGCCTTCGCATAGGCCTCGACCGCGTCGCGGTAGCGGCCCTCGCGGAAGTAGTAGTCGCCGTAGTCGACGTAGCGACGGCCTTGCTCTTCGGCCGTCAGCTCCTTGGCGCCGGCGAGCACGGGCTCGTCGCCGGGCATCGCAACTCCGCCGGCCACTGCCGCATCGGCGGGCGCGGGCGCTGCGGGATACGACGAGTAGACGTAGGTGGTCTCGTAGACGACGGGGCTGTAGTAGGTCGCCGGCATCCACCAGATCGGCGTGTAGCACGGGCGGTAGCACCACGGGTCATAGCCCCACCACGAGCCGTAGCCGCAGTAGCCCGCGTTCCACCACCAGCGGCTGCGCGGGCCGCACGAGCCCCACGCGTAGGAAGAGGACCAGCCCCAGCACGCCGAGCCGTAGCCGTAGCCGAAGCTGAGTCCGACGCACCACGACGGCGCGCTGGAGCACCAGGGGTTCCAGGAGCCGATCGGGCGGCAGGGGTTCCAGATCGGGCCGTAGCACGTGCCGCCGTAGTAGGGCCGCGTGCCGCAGTAGGAGCCAGCGGTGTAGGAACTGGCGCCCGCGAAGATGCCGTTGTTGGTCGTCGTGCGCGGCCGCGAGAGCCCGGGGACGAACGCGTTCGTCACAGGGCGGGAGCCGAGGGTGGGCTGGTGGATGGCGCCGTTCGGCCGGGGGGCCGGGCGCGTGTCCATGCCGCCGCGCGGCCCGGCGATCGGCCGACCCCCGGGCTGGTAGCGGTCGACGATCTGCGCCTTCGCGGGCGCGAGATTCGTGCGCGGCCGAGGCGTGAGGCCGGGGTTTGCGGGCTTCACCTGCGCGCCGCCTGTGGGCCGCGAGCCCGCGTCGCCGCGGTCACCGCGCGGCTTCGGCGTCGCGACGGGCTCGTAGCGGTCGACGACGGTCGGCTTGGACGCGGGGCGATCCGCCGGGTTGGAGGATGGACGCGACGACGGACGACCGCCGGGCACGTTCGAAGAAGGGCGCGAGCCGCCGACCGAGCCGCCGGTGTTCGGCCGCGGCGAAGGAGTCGTCGACGTCGTGTCGCGGTCGACGATCTTGATGCTGCCGCCGACGGGGCGGGACGGCGTGTAGGGGGACGTGCCGGGGCGCGCGCCGGGGACCGACGGCTGCGACGAGCTGCCCGAGTTTGGGTTCGGACGCGTGCTGCCCGGGGTGCGGACGCCGCCTGGCGTCTGGGGCGTCGTGTAGGTCGGGCGCGTGCTGCCGGTCTGCGGTCGGCTCGGCTGGGTGTTCGGTCGGGTGGAGCCGGCGCTCGGGCGCGCGGGATTGCTGACGGGGGGCGTGTAGGTCGGCTGCGGGATCGTCGCGCTCGGTCGCGGCGTGCTCGGCCGCGGCGTCGACGCGGGCGACGGCGTCGGGCGCGGGCTCGGCTGCGAGAAGGAGCCGGGCATCGGGCGCGGGGCGGACGGGGCGGGGTTCACGTTCGGCCGCGGGGCGGGACTTACGCTCGGCCGCGGCGAGGGCATCGAAGGCATCGCGCTGGGCCGCGGGGCGGAAGGGGCGGGACTCACGCTGGGCCGCGGGGCTGGCGCCGGCGACGGCGCGCTGCCGGAGGAGGAGCTCGCGCCCGGCTTGGGCCGCTGCGCCTCGAGGTCGTTCGAGCAGCACAGCACGAGTGCGAGGCAGGCGAGGACCGGGGGCAGTCGCAGTGTCTTCATTTGAGGTCGTTCCGACGCGGAGGGCGCGCGCGCTGGCAAACGGGATGCCTGACGCGAGCGCATGGGGCCAAGCTGTCGTTGCGCCTTGTGTTGCGGACGATTTCGCCCGCGCCTCGCCCGCGGTTGCCCCATGAGCTGTCGCCCCAGCGGGACACTCCGTCGCGACGGCGCGACCGACGCGGACCCCGTTCGGCGGGCGATCTGCCGCGACCACAGCCGGTCCGCCAATCCTCACACGAGCCGAATGCGCCGCCCGCGATGCGCCGCCAGAATGGCGCGCCGATGCACACCCTGGGAAAGCTCTTCTTCCGCGGGCTCGCCGCGATCCTGCCGGTCGCGCTCACGGGCTACCTGATCTACGCCGCGGTCGTCGCGGGCGAGACGATGTTGCGCGGGCTCCTGGTGTGGCTGTTCGAGGAGCTGAAGCTCGAGTGGCACTACTGGCCGGGCATGGGCTTCGCGGTCTCGATCGTGCTCGTAACCGCGGCCGGTCTGCTGACGTATTCGTTCTTGCTGCGAACGGTCTACCGCGCGTTCACGTCGCTGCTGCAGCGCATCCCGGTGGTGAAGTCCGTCTACGGGATGATCGTCGACGTCGTGCGGTTGCTGTCCGCCGAGGAACGGCCGTTCCACAAGGTCGTGCTCGTGCAGATGCAGAACGGCACGGAGCAGCTCGGCTTCCTCACGCGCGAGGACTTTGCGGACCTGCCTGGGTTCGATCCCGAGCGCGTCGCGGTCTACCTGCCGATGAGCTACCAGCTCGGCGGCTTCACCGTGATCGTGCCGCGTTCGCGCATTCGCGAAGTGCCGATGAAGGCCGAAGACGCGCTGCGCTTCTGCGTGACCGCCGGCGTGTCGCGTGCGGAGCCGAAGAACGAGTGAGCCGCGCGCATCGCGGCGGGTAGCTTCTTCCGCCGATGCAGACAGTGCCCGCGCTCGATCCGTACCGGCCGTTGTGGCGCGCCATCGTCGCGCTGTCTGCGCTCGCGATCCTCGTGATGCTGGGCCTCGTCGCGCTGCGCATCGGCTACCCGTGCGAGCTCGAGTGGATGGAAGGCGCGATGGTCGACGAGAGTTCGCGCGTGCGCCACGGATTGTCGAGCTACCACGCGCCTTCGACGCGGCACGTCCCGTTCCTCTACACGCCGCTGTTCTACGTCGCGGGCGCGATCGCGAGCTTGTTGGTCGGCGAAGGGTTCTTCGCGGTGCGTCTCGTGTCCGTGCTGTCGACCGTCGGCTGCCTCGCACTGCTCGCTTCGATTGTCTACGTCGAGACCGAGAAGCGCCGCGCTGCGTTGTGCGCAGCGGGATTGTTCGCCGCGGGCTACGGCTGGCTGCATGCGTGGTACGACCTCGGCCGCAACGACATGCTGTTCCTTCTGTGCATGCTCGCGACGTGGCGGTTGCTGCTCGCGCGCAACGACAAGACGACGTGGTGCGCCGCCGCGTGCGCGATGCTCGCGTTCTTCGCCAAGCAGACTGCGTTGATGTGGTTGCCGGCGCTGGCGATTGCGGCACTGCTGCTCGACGTGCGCCGCGGCGCGAAGTTCTGCGTCGCGTCTGCGCTTGGCATCGGCCTCTCGTGCTACGCATACGATGCGCTGACCGACGGGTGGTTTTCGTTCTACGTGTTCGCGATGCCGCGCGCGCATCACTGGCAAGGTGATCGCTTGCTCGGCTTCTGGACCGAAGACCTCGTGCCCGTGCTGCCGCTCCTCGCGTTGTCGTTGCTCGCGTTCGCGCAGCGATGGAGTGCGCGCGGGGTGCGGCAAGCGCTCGCGCTCGGCGCGGCGGTGGGCGGCGGCGTGGTCGCGTCCTACGTGTCGCGGCTCCACGTCGGCGGCTTCGACAACGTGCTGATCTATGGCTTCGCGGCGCTGTGCGTCGTGGGCCCGATCGCCGCCGTCGCATGCGAAGGCCCGGGCCTGCGGCGGTTCGCAACCGCGCTGTTGTTCGTGCAGTTCGCGATGCTCGTCGTCGACGTGCGATCCCTGTCGTCGAGGCCGCTGCTCTACGAGCCGTCGCGCTGCCTGCCGCGCGCCGGCCACGAGAAGGCGTGCGCCGAGATCCGCGACTTCGTGGGCGCGCAGGACGGCCCGGTGTGGTTGCCGTTCCAGGGTTGGCTCGCGGTCGAAGCCGGCAAGGAGCCGAGCGCGCACGGTCAGGCGGTGGTGGACCTGCTAGCCTGGATCGAGCAGCCGGGCCTGCCGCCCGACGACCGCGCCGCCGTCGCGTTGCTGCAGAGCCTGCGGGAGGACCTCGAAGGCGGTCGCTACGCGGCGATCGTGCTGCAGGAGCCACAGGGCGCGAAGTTCACGGGCTCGTTCGGGCCGTTCGTGGGCGGCTATCGCCTGCGCGCGGAGCCGTTGCTCAGTGATCCGATGGCGATCCGGCCGCTGGTCGGGATGCACACGCACTCGCCGTATGTGCTGGAGCGGGGGCGGTGAGGGTGGGCGGCTGAGTCGGGGACAGCCGACCCGCCCCCGCGTGGCCCGGCTGCCGCCGCCCGCCCCCAACCCCCTTGCGCTGCCCACCCCTCGTCCCTACCCTCCTCCGCCCCTGACACCGTCATGGGTTGGCACCGCATCGTTCTGGGCATCGGCAATCCGGGCCCGGAATACGACGGCACCCGGCACAACGCCGGGTTCCTGGTGCTCGACCGCCTGGCGGAGCGTCTAGGACTCTCCTTCACCCGGCTCGAGCGGCACGCGGACGATGGTTCGCGGGTCTTCTCCGGCAAGGTGAAGGCGCAGGTCTGCGAAGGTCGCCGGAAGGGACGCGAGTTCCTGCTGGTGAAGCCACAGACCTACGTGAATCTGTCCGGTGACGTCGCCGCGCCGCTGATGCGGGCCGCGGGGCGCACGCCGGACTCGCTCTTTGTCGTCGTAGATGACCTGAACCTACCGCTGGGCCGGACTCGTCTCCGGCCGTCGGGGTCCGCAGGAGGCCACAACGGCCTCAAGTCCATCCAAGAACGACTTGGATCGGATGCGTATCCCCGTCTCCGTCTCGGTATCGGGCCTCTCGCCACCCAGAGTCGATCTGGGAAGGGCGGGTCCGAGGGAATGCATCCGGCCAATTGGTCCGGGTTCGTCCTGGCTCCTTTCCTCCCGGAGGAACGTGAGGTTCTCGGTCGAGTCGTGGTTCGCGCCGCGGATTGCATCCAGCAGTGGCTGGACGGTGCGAACTTCGAAACCCTGATGGGAACCTACAACAGCGTGGACGAGGGTCCGAAACCGGACGCCGAGCCCAAGCCCAAGTCGTAGGGACCCGTCGCCAACCGACGGGCCACGAGGCCCGGGAGTACTGTTTTGCAACGCACGCGCACTTACGAATGCATGTGCCTCCTGGACAACCGGGAGGTTCGCAAGGGCTGGCAGCCGCTGAAGGACAGCGTCTCCGGTCTGTTCACCAAGCACGGCGCCCAGATCCTGAGCGCCCGCCGTTGGGACGAGCGTCGCCTCGCCTACCCGATCGACGGGCAGCAGCGCGCCACCTACCTGCTCGCCTACCTCAAGGCCGACACGCAAGCGATCGCCGGCATCCGCCGCGATCTGCAGTTCAGCGACGTCGTCCTGCGCAGCCTCGTGCTGAGCTGTGAGGAGGTGCCGCAGTCGGCCTACGAGCCGGAGGCGGAATTCGACGTCAACGCGATCCCCGTCGACGACAGCCCGATGACCTCGTCCAACGAGGCCGAGGCGGTCGAGGCGGAAGCCGCGCCGGCTGGTGAAGTCGTGGCCGAAGAGGCCACCAAGGAGGAAGGACAATGAGCAGCAACGGATCCTACGGCGGTAGTGGCGGCGGCTACGGTGGTGGCGGCGGCGGCTACGGCGGCGGCGGTGGTGGTGGCTACGGCGGCGGTGGCGGCGGCTTCGGCGGCGGCCCGCGTCGCGGTGGCGGCGGCAAGTTCGGTCGCTTCGGCCAGAAGCGCGCCGAGGTGCTCCCGACCGAGCCCCTCGACTACAAGAACCTGCCCTACCTGACCAAGTTCCTGATGCCCAACGGCAAGATCCAGTCGCGCAAGCGCACGGGTTTCAACGGGCAGCACCAGCGTCAGCTCGCGGAAGCGATCAAGCACGCACGTCACCTCGGCCTTCTGGCCTTCGTCGGGAGGCAATGACCATGGCGATGGAACTCCTTCTCCGTCAGTCCGTCGAGCACCTCGGCCGCGTCGGTGACGTGGTCAAGGTCAAGAACGGTTACGCCCGCAACTACCTGCTGCCCCGCGGTCTCGCGGTGGCGGTGACCAAGGCCAACGTCGCCGAGATCGAGCGCGCCCGCGCGCTGGCTCTCGCCGAGGAGCAGGCCCGCGTCGAAGGCCTCAAGGGCCTCGCGCAGAAGCTCGCCGAGACCTCGGTCACGATCGAGGGCAAGGCCAACGCGGAAGGCCACCTGTTCGGCAGCGTCAGCGCCGCGCAGATCGCCGCCGCGATCCGCGAAAAGGGCATCGCCGTCGAAGAGCGCCAGATCCGTCTGGAGAACCCGCTCAAGGAGATCGGCGTCGTCGACGTTCCCGTGCACCTGCACGCGGAGATCGAGACGAAGGTCAAGGTCTGGGTCGTTCAGCAGAAGCCCCAGTGACCCGCGCAGGCCGGCTCGCGTCGGCCTGCCAACGCTCGCGACGGCCTTGCGTCGTCGCGGGCGCAGCATGAGATACCGCGCATGAACGAAGGCATCCGTGTCGCGATGATCAGCCTCGGCTGCGCGCGCAACCTCGTCGATTCCGAGGTGCTGCTCGGCCACGCCGTCGAAGAAGGCCTCGAGGTCGTTCGCGAACCGCAGGACGCCGACGTCGTCGTCGTCAACACGTGCGGCTTCATCGACTCCGCCAAGCAGGAGTCGATCGACACGATCCTCTCGGTCGCGCGGCTCAAGGACGAAGGCTCGCTGAAGGGCGTGATCGCCGTCGGTTGCCTCGCGCAGCGATACGGCGACGACCTTCGCAAGAACATCCCCGAGCTCGACGCGGTGTTCGGCATCAGCGACTACTCGGGCGTGCCCGCGGTCGTGCGCCGCATCGTGAACGGCAGCGATCGCCGCTGGGTCGCCACGGTCGACGGCGGCAAGCCGAAGGGCCCCAAGAGCGACAAGAAGCGCATGCTTCTGACGCCCAAGAGCTTCGCCTACCTGCGCATCAGCGAAGGCTGCGACCACAAGTGCACGTTCTGCGCGATCCCGAGCATGCGCGGCCGCAACCGCAGCAAGCCGATGGACGTGCTCGTCGACGAGGCCAAGAGCCTCGCCGCCGCCGGCGTCAAGGAACTCGTCATCGTCGCCGAGGACACGACCGCATACGGCCTCGACATCGACCGCAAGCGCCACATCCACACGCTGCTCGAGAAGCTCGCCGACGTCGACGGCATCCAGTGGATCCGTCTGATGTACGCCTACCCGCACACCGTGCTGCCGGAACTCACGACGTTCCTGCGCGAGCACGAGAAGGCGGTGAAGTACCTCGACATCCCGATCCAGCACATCAGTTCGCCGATGCTGAAGGCGATGAAGCGCGCGGTCAGCAAGGAGCAAGTCGAGGGCATCCTCTGGCGGCTTCGCGACGAGGTGCCGGGCATCGCGGTGCGCAGCACGCTGATCACCGGCTTCCCCGGCGAAACCGAGCAGGACTTCGCCGAGATGCAGGACTTCTGCGCGCGCTTCAAGTTCGAGCGCCTCGGCGTGTTCCCGTATTCGCGCGAAGAGACGACGCCCGCCTACGACATGCCGGACCAGGTGTCCGAGAAGGTCGCGGAATCGCGGCGCGCGACGTTGATGAAGCAGCAGAAGGGCATCCTCGACGCGTTCCAGAAGAGCCTCGTCGGCAAGACGATGCCGGTGATCCTCGACGGCATCGACGCGGACAGCGGCGACCTCGTCGGCCGCACGTACGCCGACGCGCCGGAGGTCGACTGCCGCGTCCACTTCGCGGCCGACGCGGCGGAACCGGGCCAGATCGTGGACGCGAAGATCACCGCGGCCCAGGATTACGGCCTGCGCGCCGAGCTCGCGCGCGCACGCCGCAGCAAGTGAACCTCCCGAACGCCATCACCCTGTCGCGCCTCGTCGTCACGGCTGCGACGTTCGTGTGCCTCGAGCTCGTCGAGGACGGGTCGCGGCCCGACCTGACGCTGGTGTGGTGGGCGTTCGCGCTGTTCCTCGTCGCCGCGTGCACCGACTTCCTCGACGGCTACTTCGCGCGGAAGTGGAACATGGTCACCGCGTTCGGCCGCGTCGCGGATCCGTTCGCGGACAAGGTGCTGATCGCCGGCGCGTTCGTGCTGCTGCTGAAGTTCCCGGCGGCGACCGCGGTGATGCCCTACTGGTATGTCGTCGTGGTGCTCGCGCGCGAGTTCCTCGTCACCGCGGTGCGCGGCGTCGTCGAGGCGTCGGGTCGCCCGTTCCCTGCCGACAAGCTCGGCAAGTGGAAGATGGTCACGCAGTGCTGGACCGCCGCGTCGCTGATGATGGTCGTCGCGGGCTGCGAGTCGTGGATGCCGCTCACGGTCGCGGGCCTGTGGCTGAGCTTCGCGCTCACGGTCGTCAGCGGCGTCAACTACGTGGTCAAGGCGCGCGACGTCTTGTTCAAGGCGTGATGCGCGCATGAGCTTCCTCGACCGGTTGCGCTTCCTGCTGATCACGAGCTGCGGCCTCGGCCTGTCGCCGTTCGCGCCCGGCACCGTCGGCACGCTCGGCGGCGTCGTGATCGGCGTGCTGATCCAGGCGATCGCCGGCGACGGCGCGGAGCCGTGGTGGTGGGGCGCTGCGGTCGTGCTGTTCGTGCTCGGCTGCATGCAGTCGGACTTCGTGAAGCGCACGTTCCCCAACGAGGACCCGGGCGCGTTCGTGCTCGACGAAGTGGTCGGCTACCTCGTGACGATCGGCGTCTACGCGGCGCTCGCGCACAAGCTGCCGGACGCCGCGGGGCACACGGCCGCGTTCTTCGCGTTCCGCGTGTTCGACGTCTGGAAGCTGCAGCCTGCGCGCAAGCTCGAAGACCTTCCTGGCGCGCTCGGCATCATGGCCGACGACCAGATGGCGGGCGTCTACGCAGGCGTGTCGATGTTCTTCGTCCTGCCGTGGTTCGGGTGGTGATGCATGGCGCGCAGCAGCAACAAGTCGAAGGGGAAGCTCGGGCTCACGATCGCGTTGACCACCGGCGGCGCGGCGTTGCTCGCGGGATTCGCCGGCTCGCTCGTCGTGCTGCTCAACCTCCAGGGCGCGATCCCTGAGGCCGATGCGGACGTCCTGCAGAAGGGCAAGCTCGCGGCGCTCGCGGTCCCGTTCGTGATCGGCATCACCGGCGGCATCGTCGGCTGGATGCTCGGCGGCAAGATCTCGTCGCGGCTCACCGACATCGGGCTCGCGGTGTCCAAGCTCGGCCGCGGCAGCGACGTGAAGGTGCCGTCGTCCGGCGACGACGAGATCGGCGCGATCGGCCGTTCGCTGCAGTATCTCGCCAACGACCTCACCGAGTTGCTGAAGCAAGGCGACAAGAAGGGTGGAGCGCTCGCGACGCAGGACCCGCAGGTCCGTCAGCTGCGCGACAAGTCGTTGCCGCAGTCGTTGCCGGATCTCGCGGGCTACGAGATCGACGGCGCGCTCGCCGCCGGTTCGCGCGGCGGCCTCGACTACTACGGCGCGGCGACGGTCGAGGACTCGGTCGTCGTGTATCTCGTGAGCGGCGAAGGCCAGACCGCGGCGTCGGTTGTCGCAGCACGCATGGCGCGCGACGAGTTGCAGCGCGCGCTCGCGCAAGCAGCCGCGCCGCGCAAGGCGCTGAGCCACGCGAACCGCGTGCTGCAGCAGAGCCTGCCCGCCGGCGTGTGCGCGAAGGCCACGTTGCTGCAGGTGTCCGCCGCGGGCGCGAAGCTCTACCAGGCTGGCGCTCGTTCGCCGTTGCTCGTCTGCCAACGCGGCGAGCTCAAGCAAGTCGCCGCCGAAGGCCTCGCGCTCGGCCTCGACGACGGTCCCGTGTTCGAGAAGTCGCTGCGCCCGCAGGAGATCGCGATGACGGCCGGCATGCGCCTGTTGCTCGTCAACGAGGCGGCGCTTCGCACGCAGGCGTTCACGGAGCGCGTGCTCGAGCACACTGCGCGCCACACCGCGATGTTCATGAACATGGTGCTCGGCGGCATCGAAGAAGACGCCGGCAGCGACGGCCTCCGCGAGGACGTCGTCGTGTTGACCTGCAAGCGCAACGCCTGACCGCCGCGGAGTCCGCCGTGAACTCGTTCCAGAAGCGCATCGAAGAGATCTACCTCGAACGCGACCGCGCGCGCGGCAAGCAAGGCACGCTGCTGTGGTTCGTCGAGGAAGTCGGCGAGCTCGTCCGCGCAATCCGTCGCGGCGAGCGCAACAACCTCGAAGAGGAGTTCGCCGACGTCTACGCGTGGCTCGCGACGCTCGCGTCGCTGCACGGCCTCGACCTCGACGCGATCGGCGGCAAGAAGTACGCGAACGGCTGCCCGCGCTGCCGCGCCACGCCGTGCGACTGCCCGCACCCGAAGCCGGTCGTCTGAGCCCATGGACTGGGCGCCCACCGTCGCCATCGGCCTGTCGCTCGCGCTGGTCTTCGGCACCCTCGCGCGCCGCCTCAACCAGTCGCCGTTGCTCGGCTATTTGTTCGCGGGCGTGCTCATCGGGCCCCACACGCCCGGTTTCGTCGGCAGCGCCGATCTCGCGGAAGACCTCGCCGACGTCGGCGTGATGCTGCTGATGTTCGGCGTCGGCCTCGGCTTCTCGCTGCGCGACTTGCTCGCGGTGCGGAAGGTCGCGGTGCCAGGCGCGATCGCCGCGAGCGGAGCGGTCGTCTTGCTCGGCGCGGGCATGTTCGCGTTGTTCGGATGGCCGATCGGCGGCGCCGCGGTGCTCGGCATGTGCCTCGCGACTGCGTCGACGGTGCTCATCGTGCGCGGGATGTCCGATCTCGGGATCCTCAATGCGGCGCCGGGGCGCATCGTCGTCGGCTGGTCCCTGGTGGAGGACATCTTCACGATCGTGCTGCTCGTCGTGTTGCCGGCGATGGCGACCGGCGGGCGCGAGGCCGGGGAGGACCCGCTGCTGCGCACCGTGATCGCGAGCATCGTGCGACTGGCCTTGCTCGTCGTCGTGGTGCTGTGGGGTTGCGGGCCGATCGTGCCGCGCCTGCTTGCGTTCGTTGCGCGCGCGCAGTCGCGTGAACTGTTCACGCTGGCGGTGCTGGCCTTGCTGCTCGGCATCGCGTTCCTGGCGTCCGAGGTTTTCGGCGTCTCGATCGCGCTCGGCGCGTTCCTCGCCGGAATGGTCGTCGGACGATCCGACCTCGCGCACCAGGCTGCGGCCGACGCGTTGCCGATGCGCGACGCATTCGCGGTCCTGTTCTTCGTCGCGGTCGGCATGTTGTTCGACCCGCGCTACGTGTTCGAGGAGCCGCTGTCGGTGCTCGCGGCGCTCACGCTCGTGTTCGTCGCCAAGCCGTTCGTGGCGATCTGGATGATCGTGCGCAAGGGCAACAATATGCGCACTGCGCTGTCTGTGGGCGCCGGGCTCGCGCAGGTGAGCGAGTTCTCGTTCTTGTTGGCGGGTCTCGCGACCGAACTCGGACTGTTGCCTGAAGGTGGGCGCAATCTCGTGGTTGCCGTGGCGCTGACCAGCATCGCGGCAAGCCCGATCCTGTTCCGCGGCATCGGCCCGATCGAACGATGGCTCACAGCGCAGCCGTTCGTCGCGAAGTGGATCGCGCGCCACGCGGGCACGCTCGCGGAGCCGCCGTCACCGCTCGCGGAGCCTCGCAAGGACCACGTGGTGCTCTGCGGCTACGGGCGCGTCGGCAGCGTGCTCGGCGAGTTCTTGGCGACGCGCGGCGTGCCGTTCGTGGTCGTGGAGATGGATCGCGCCATCGTCGAGGACTTGCGTCGTCGCGGCATCGACGCGGTGTGGGGCGACGCGGGCAACCGCTCGCTGCTCGACGTGGCCTCTGTCTCCACGGCGAAGGTCGTCGTGCTGACCAACCCCGACTCGGTCGCGCAACGGCTCGCCATCGAGCACGTGCGCGCAGTCGGCGAAAAGGCCGACATCGTGGTCCGCGTCCACAGCGACGAACAACTGCGCGAGCTGTCGGCCGCGCCGCGCATGCGCGTCGTCCACGGCGAACGCCAATTGGGCCACGCGATGGCGCGTCACTTGCTCGAGGCCCTCGGAGCGAGTCGCATCGAGGCGGAGGTGGCCGTTCTCGGATCCGATCGACAACCGCACGGTGTCGCGGCCGTGCCCCGGTTGTTCGAGATCAAGGTGCCGGATGCTGCGTCGGTGGTGGGCAAGGCGCTTGCGGAACTCGATCTTCCTGCTGCGGCGTTGGTGGTCGCGGTCGTGCGCGCCGGCGTGCACCTCGTCGCGCGCGGGCCGACGCGACTCGAACGGGCCGACTTGGTGATCGTCTTCGCGACTGGCGAGGACGCGCACGTCGTGGAGCGCGTGCTCACGACTCCGGCGTCGTAGACGTGTTGTCGCAACACCTCGGTAGCTGCGGCCGGCCCCGAATTCCGATGGCGTAGTCACGAGCTCTGCGCGGGATCCACGGATTCCGCTACGAAGGCGCTCCTTGCCATGAGCCTTCGTTGCTCGGCCTCGCGTGGTGAGGGGCGACCCTGCTGAGGCATTGTGCCACTACGCCCATTTACGGGTCAGTTGCACCGCTGTTACTCCGAGAAGTGTGCATCCGCCATTTGGCGGAGTCCTCACGTATCCCATCGCCTACGGCGAGATTGAAGGCACCGTTCCATGTCCACACTTTCCGTCGACCGCTCCATGGCTCTGGGGGAACTATGCATCGGAGACTCGCAACGCCTCCAGCTGCTCCAGGCTGAACTGGATGCGCTTCATCGTTCCCAAGCCGTGATCGAGTTCGAGGTCGATGGCACCGTCCGGACCGCGAACGAGAACTTCCTCCAGGCGCTTGGCTACCGCCTCGAGGAAATCGTCGGCAAGCACCACTCGATGTTCGTGCCTGCTCAGCAGCGGAACACGGATGCGTATCGAAAGTTCTGGGACGATCTCAAGGGCGGGGCCTTCCAGTCCGGTGAGTTCCAGCGAGTCGGGAAAGGCGGGAAAGACGTTTGGATCCAGGCTAGCTACAACCCCATCCGCGATCCCGATGGCCGACCGTTCAAGGTCGTGAAGTTCGCGAGCGACATCACGGAAGCGAAGCTGCGCGCCGCGGACAGCCAAGGCCAGCTCGAAGCGATCGGAAAGTCGACGGCCGTCATCGAGTTCGATCTGGATGGCAAGATCCGCCATGCGAACGAGAACTTCCTGAAGACGATCGGCTATCGACTCGACGAGATCGTCGGCAAGCACCACTCGATGTTCGTCGACCCAGCGGATCGCAACAGCGAGGCATATCGGAAGCTCTGGAGCGAACTGGGCACAGGCAAGTTCCAGGCGGGCGAATTCAAGCGCATCGGCAACGGCGGCAAGGTCATCTGGATCCAGGCGAGCTACAACCCGATCTTCGATCCATCGGGCAAGCCCTTCAAAGTGGTCAAGTTCGCGAGCGATGTGACGGACCAGGTCAACGCGCGACGCAAGAACGCACAGATCGTCGAGAGCGTCCGAGCGGCCGCGATCCGGCTCTCGACGTCGTCGTCGGACCTCTCGGCTGTCACCAGGCAGATTGCGGTGGACGCAGACGATTCGAGTGGTCAGGTGCGCAGTGTCGCTGCTGCTGCCGAGCAGGTGTCGCGCAACAACCAGAGCGTTGCGACGGCGATCGACGAAATGGGGGCCAGCATCAAGTCGATCTCTGCCAGCACGACGCAGGCGGCGAAGGTCGCGACGCAAGCTGTCGAGCTGTCCTCCAAGACCAACGAGACGGTCACCAAGCTCGGGCATTCGAGCACCGAGATCGGCCGGGTCATCAAGACGATCACGGCGATCGCCCAGCAGACCAACCTGCTGGCGCTCAATGCGACGATCGAATCTGCTCGCGCTGGGGAGCTCGGAAAGGGCTTTGCCGTGGTTGCCAACGAGGTGAAGCAACTGGCCAAGCTCAGCGCCCAGGCGAGCGAAGACATCGCCCGTCGCATCGAGTCGATCCAAGGCGACACAACCTCGGCCATCGCGGCCATTGCCGAGATCAGCCGTGTGATCGACGACATCAACATGATCCAGACCACGGTGGCCAGCGCCGTCGAGGAGCAGACTGCCGTCACCGCAGAGATCAGCCGCAACATCGCGGAGTCGGTGCGCGGCGGCGAAGAGATCGCTCGCAGCATCGCTGCCGTCGCCAAGTCGGCCGAGAGCACTGCTCATGGAGTCCAGTCGGCGGAGCGTTCGGTGGGAGATCTCGCCAAGATGGCGAGCGAGCTCGACCTGCTCGTGAAGGCCTAGCAGCCCGTCGAAGTGCGTCACAGTTCGTGAACTGACCTCACGAGCAACGCCACCTCAAAACCTCGTCCTCTATTGTGCGCCTCGTCGAGGCACGCGCCGAACTGCGTTTGCGCGTCAGCTCCCGCTGGTGCGCAACGCCAACTCCGCCACGAACGCGCGATGCTCCGCCGATGCGATACCGAGCGACAAGCGTTCGATCGCAGCGCGCAAGTCGAGACCGAGCATCGCCGGCACGTCGAGCCAGAGCCCTGGGAACATCTCGCTTCGCAGCACTCCGTGCGCGTCGGATTGCATCGCGACGAAGCGCTCTTCGCGCAGCGAGAACCAGTCGATCGCTGCGTCGTCGACACGCCAGACCAGGTACTCGCGCACGCCGTTGCGTTGGTAGGCCCGGAACTTGTCGTGCAGGTCGTAGCTCGCGCTGCTCGCGGCGATCTCGGCGACCAGTTCAGGCGGGCCCTCGAGGTATCCGTCGGCGTTGATGCGGCATGCGCCGCCACGCGCGATCCGGAGGTGCGCATCGGGCTGAAGTTCGTTGGCGAGGTCGAGCAGGACGGTCGCGTTGTCGCCGTAGTCGAGCCCTGTGGTCGCGGTCGCGTAGGTGGCGAGCCAGTGGAGCAGGCGAGCGTGGGGTGCGGCGTGCCGCGAATGGCTGACAGGCGAAGGCATGTAGACAGTCCCTTCGACGAGCTCAGCTTTCTTGCAGTGGGGCATGGCCGCGTAGCGCCGATGGAACTCACGCCGCGTGAGCCGATCGCCACTGGCGAGTTGCGGGATGGTGTGCATGCGAGGAAAGAAGGTCGTCATGCCTATGGAGACGCCTTGAGGGGGGAGGATACCTCGATGTGGGAGCTCGAAGTGGCCCCCGGCAACTCGATGGACGAGGCCAGACCAGAGCCCGATGGACGATCTGTTGTGGAACCACATCCCCACAGAGACGCCTACCGGGGGAAGATACCTCGCGAGGACCCCCATGGACTGTGGCCCGAGTGCTTGCGGAACCGGACCTTTCCGAGAATCCTGGCCGGCTCGCGCGTAACCCCGCCGCCTAGTCACAACCCATGCCCTCACCGCACGAGGAAAGCCCTGTTCCGGCTGCCGCCGACTGGGAGGCGTTCTACGCCAACTACCGGAAACCGGGCTACGTCCGCGGGTTCGAGATCACGACCAAGCTCGGGGCGGGGATGTTCGGCCTCGTGTTCAAGGCGGTGCGGCAGTCGATCGGCAAGGAGTATGCGATCAAGTTCCTCAAGGTCGACGACGGCGAAGTGCGCCGCGCGGTGCTGCAGGAGTTGGATCAGGTCCGCTACTTCGCGCAGGTCGATCACCCCAACCTCGTTGCGATCGAAGACAAGGGCGAGGTCGACGGCATCCCGTTCCTGGTGATGAGCTACGCCGGCTCCGAGACGCTGCGCGACCGTTTGCCCGGGGACGCGTCGACGCGCGGCGAGACGCTGAACCTGTTCTTGCAGGCTTGCCGCGGCGTCGCGGCCTTGCACGAACGCAGCCTCGTGCACTTCGACCTCAAGCCCGCGAACGTGTTCCTGAAGGGCTCCGTCGCGCGCGTCGGCGACTACGGGTTGTCCAAGCTCGTCACGCACAGCCAGCGCAGCATGTCGATGGGCCGCGGCACGCCGTACTACATGGCGCCGGAGATGCTGCAGCGGAAGGGCGACCATCGCAGCGACATCTATTCGCTCGGCGTGATGCTCTACGAGACGTTGTGCGGCGACGTGCCGTTCAAGGGCGACAGCGAGTGGGAGGTGCTCAAGAAGCACGAGACCGCGCCGGTTGTCTTCCCGCCCGGCGTCGACGCGCGGCTCGCGAACGTCGTGCGCCGCTGCATGGCGAAGCATCCGGACCAGCGCTTCCAGAGCGTCGGCGAACTGCTCGCGGCTGCAGGCGCCCCGATCGGGGCCGGCGCCGCTGCGGCGAGCGGCGCGCGGCCGTTCGTCGCGCAAGCGCCGTCCGCTTCGCCGACGCCCTCGTCGTCTGCCTCGCTCGCATCGGCACCGCCGCCGTTGCCTGCGTCCGCGGGCTCCGCGCCTGCGCGGCGCGAGCTGTCTTCGCGCGAACGGCGTTCGCCGTCCTTGTTGCGGGGTGCGATCGTCCTGGTCGCGGTGTTCTTCGTCTTCAGCCTGATCTGGGGCGTGCGCGGCGCCAGTGTCGAGCCGAGTTGGATCGTCGACGCCTCGGCTTCGCCGAGGATCCAGTGGTTCCCGATGGAGCAGCTGCGCGCCGAGCTGGCTCACACCGAGTCCGACTTGCATGCGTTGGCGCAAGAAGTCACCGACCAGCTCGAGAGCGAGTCGGCCACGACGCGCGCCTTCGTCGCGGACTTCCTGCCGCTGACGTCGCTGGAAGGCGTCGACGGCGCCAGGCTCTCGCAGTGCGAAGCGCGCCTCCGCCATCTCGTCAACGCCGGCGAGTTCGACGTCGAGGTTGCGCGGCAACTCGCGAGCGAGGGGCGCGAGTCGCTGGTCGTCGCCGTTCGCGAACTCGCGGACTGCGACCTCGGCGCCTACCCGGTCTCGCGGCGCGCGAAAGGGCTCCTGCGGTTCCTCCGCGAGGCGACGGGATCGGAGCCGGTCGCGTTGGTGGACGATCCGTCGCTCGCGCGCCAGATTCGACAGCAGGCGAACGAAGCCGTGCCGCTCGCCTGGGCGATGTGGATCCAGCGCGTCGCTCCGGACGAGGCGGCCTGGCGTCGCCACCTGTCGACGCAGAGTCGCTGACGCCGCGGGTCGGCCGCGCTGCGCCACGTCGTCGGGTCCGATCGAGCCTGTCCGCGGCTTCCTCGCTAAGCTCTCCGCCCCGAGGAACCCGACCATGCGCCGTCTCGCCGTACTTACGTTCGTTCTCGTCGCCGCTTGTGGCGTCTTCCGTCGCGACGACTTCCGCGAAGCCCAGCAGCTCGTCGACGCCGTCGCGCAGCGATACCAGGAGATCACGCGCCTCACGCTGCATGCAGTGCCGGCCGGCGAGAGCGAGTGCCGCGTGATCGCGAGCACGGATCCGGGGCGCCGCGGAACGTCCTCGGACCCCGAGGACCAGCAGGCGATGAAGACCGGCGAAGTGGTCGTGCTGGAGGAGCCGGGCGCGATGGACGTGACCGTCCCGGTGCTGCCGTTCGAAGGCAAGCCGACGGCGGTCGTCGGCGTCACGCTTCGCCAGCCCGAAGGCCGCAGCAAGGAAGCGACGGTCGCGCGCGCGAGGGAGATCGCCAAGGCGGTTGCCGACGCGGCGCAGAACCAGCCGATCCCGCTCTGGTGAACGGCCGCGGCGCTGCGCGCGTCCATCCGGCGCGCGTGGCCGCGACGCGAGCGGATCGCGCGCGTCGGTTGCCCCCGCCGAGCGTCTCTCTCGGTAGTCACGCCATGTCGTCCCTGAGCCGAGTTCGCTGGCCGGAGGCCCGCTCCGCCGTCTGCCGCCGATGACCGATCCTGCCGAGCCAACCGAGACGACCGCGAACGTGCGCTACGTTCAGGTCGCGCTCAACCTGCCGCTGCGCCGCGAGTTCACCTACTCGCTGCCCGCGGGCGCTTCGGCGCGGCCCGGCAATCGCGTGCTCGTGCAGTTCCACGGTCGCAAGCTCGGCGGCGTCGTCGTCGCGGTCAGCGACACGTGCGACCTGCCGCCGCAGAAGGTGCGCGCCGTCGAGAAGGTCCTCGACGCGGACCTGCTGCTGCCCGACAGCTTGATGAAGCTCGCCAAGCGCATGGCGGACAGCTACGGCTGCTCGCTCGGCGAGGCGCTCGACGCGACGTTGCCCGCTGTCGCGAAGCAGCGCGGCCAGCGCCGCATCCCGTGCCTCGAGGTGAAGGCGCCGCGCGATCTCGCCGTCGCCGCCGTCGCGGAGCTGGAGGAGAAGCACCAGCAGCAGTCGCGCGTGCTGCGCACCGTGCTCGAGTTCGGCGCGCCGATGCCGACGCTCGAAGTGCAACGCCGCACCGGCACGAGCGACAGCCCGTGGAAGACCCTGGTCAAGAACGGGCTCCTGCGTCGCGTGCTCGTCGCCGAGGAGCTGCGCGAGCTGGAACCGTCGCTCGACGAGGCGGCGGTGCGCCACGTGCTCAACGAGGAGCAGCAGAAGGCCGTCGACCAGGTCACCGCGACGATCCAGGCCGGCGCGCATCGCACGTTCTTGCTGCACGGCGTGACCGGCAGCGGCAAGACCGAGGTCTACCTGCGCATCCTAGAAGAAGTCCGCGCACGCGGCCGCACCGGCATCGTGCTCGTGCCCGAGATCGCGCTGACGCCGCAGACTGTCGGCCGCTTCGCGTCGCGCTTCCCCGACGTCGCGGTGCTGCACAGCGGCCTCACCGACGCGGAGCGCGGCCGTCAATGGCAGCGACTGCTGCAAGGCAAGTCGGGCGTCGCGGTCGGCGCGCGTTCCGCGTTGTTCGCGCCGCTGCAGAACCTCGGGCTCATCATCCTCGACGAGGAGCACGAGACTTCGTTCAAGCAGGACAGCACGCCTCGCTACCACGCGCGCGAGATGGCGATCGCGCGCGGCGAGATCGAGGGCGCGGCCGTCGTGCTCGGTTCAGCGACGCCGACGCTCGAGTCGATCGGCAAGGCGCGGCGCGGCGTCTACGAGCTGCTGACGCTGAAGAAGCGCGCTGGCTCAGGCACGCTGCCCAAGATCCTCGTGCAGGACCTCCGAGGCGAGCCGAAGGAGCAGCGCAAGGCCGGCATCGTGTTGTCGCGCACGCTGCAGTTGCTGATGCAGGAACGCTTGCGCGCGCGCGACCAGGTGCTGTTGTTCCTGAACCGCCGCGGCTACTCGCCGGTGCTGCTGTGCCCGGGTTGCGGCGAGGCGGTGAAGTGCGAGCACTGCTCGGTGTCGATGACGTGGCACGGCCGCCGTGGCCGCCTCGTGTGCCACTGGTGCTGCAACGAGCTGCGTCGCCCCGAGGTGTGCGCGACGTGCCAGCACCAGGGCATGCACGAACTCGGCGTCGGCACGGAGCGGCTCGAGGCGGTGGTGAAGCAGCTGTTCCCCGACGCGATCACGGCGCGCATGGACGCGGACACGATGGCCGAACGCGGTGCGCACGAACGCGTGCTCGCTGCGTTCCGCAAGCGTCACATCGACGTGCTGATCGGCACGCAGATGATCGCGAAGGGACTCGACTTCCCCGACGTGACGCTCGTCGGCGTCGTGTCGGCGGACACCGGCTTGTTCGTGCCCGACTACCGCGCGGCGGAGCGCACGTTCCAGTTGCTGTCGCAGGTGGCAGGTCGCGCTGGTCGCGCCGACAAGCCGGGCACCGTCGTGTTCCAGACGTATTGCCCCGACAACTACGCGGTCGAGGCGGCGGCCAAGCTCGACTTCGACTCGTTCGTGCAGCAGGAGCTGCGATTCCGCAAGGAGACGGGCTATCCGCCGTTCTCGCGACTGGTCCGCGTGCTCGCCGAGGCCGCAACCGAGAGCGAGGCGCAGACCGTGCTGCAGCAAGCGTGCGAGCCGGCGAAGGGGCTCGAAGGCGTCGACGTGCTCGGCCCCGCGCCCGCGGTGATCGGCAAGGTGAAGGACCGCTGGCGCTGGCACATGCTCGCGAAGTGCTACACGACCGATGCGTTCGCGCGCGCGATGCAGGCGCTCGGCACGGTCGAGGACCGCGCGACCCGCACCTGCCGCGTCACGCTCGACGTCGATCCTGGCAGCCTGATGTGAGGACGCGCGCCACGGCGCGCGCTGTCAGCCGTCGTGCGTGGGTCCAAGCGCGCATGCGCCGCGACCATCCGTGGACCAGGAGACGCCGCGGCGACGGTGTCGCCGAGGAGGTATCCGTGATCCCACGCATGCTGCGTCGGTTGTGGTTCCCGTTCGTCTCGCTGCCGTTGCTCGCGGGCTGCGCGTTCGTCGATCGCGAAGCCGAGTTGCGCTACTCGGTGCCGGCGCGGGAGGCGGCTGCGCCGACGGGCGAAGGCGCGCTGCACGCGACGGTCGCGGTGCGCGATGTCGTCGACCGCCGCAAGGACATCGAGAACGTCGGCAACGTGCGCAACGGCTTCGGCATGAAGACCGCGGACGTGCACGGCAAGGGCGATGCGGTCGCGTGGGTCCGCGAGGCCACGAAGCAAGAGTTGCAGCGCGCTGGCTTCGTGCCGAAGGACGCGGCTGCCGCATCGGACCTCGTCGTCGACGTGCAGTTGCAGACGACGAACTGCACCGCCTACCTCACCTACGAAGGCGACGTGGCGATCGCCGCGAAGGCCATGCGCCACGGTCGCGCGATCGTCGACGGCATCTACGTCGGCAAGGGCAGCGCGGGCATGAACTGGACCGCGACCGACGAGTCGTTCGCCGAGACGCTCGACCTCGCGCTGCAGGACGCGCTGGTCCAGTTCCTGCGCGACGTGCGCAAGGCGGAAGGTGCCGCGGTCTCCGCGCGCGCTCCGTGATCGCGATCAGCCGAGGTGCCGCTTCTGCCGCGATGCTGCACGCGACGTCTCGTCGCCTTCCTTCGCGTCGTCGTGCGGCCGGTGGGCCTGCCGCGGCTTGGCCCACGGCCGCAGGATCTCTGGCCAGTCGTGGCGACGGCCGCGCGCATAGTCCTGCGCGAGCGCCGTGCCGACGCGGTCGCGGTCGACGCCGCGTTGCGTCGTGAGCCACTCGAACATCAGCTCGGCGAGCTTGTGCATCGCGATGCCGTGCGTCGCGCGCGCCGTCGTGTGGATCGCGTCGGCGAACGCGAGGAACTGCGCGAACGCGGACTCGCCTTCGAGCACGATTGCGAGCGTGTGGGGCCAGTTGCCGGAGTTGGCGACGACGTCCCAGTAGCGCGCGAAGCGCTTCATCCGCTGGATGTCGGCGAACGGCATCGCCGCGGTCTGCAGCACTTCGTACGGCGGCACGCGGCTGTAGCGCATCTGTGCCGTGACGTCGTGGCGTGCGATCGGGGCGCCGCGAAGCTTCTTCAGGATGCCGACCTGGATCTCGTGCGGGCCCGCGGCCCACAGCCGGTCGAAGCCGCGGCCGAACGTCGCGAGGTCCTCGCCGGGCAGGCCGACGATGAGGTCCGCGTGCAGGTGCACGCCGGTGTTCTCGCGCAGCCACTTCAGGTTGGTGAGCACCTTGTCGTTGTCCTGTCGCCGCGCGATCGCTTGGCCTACCTCCGGATCGAGCGTCTGCACGCCGACCTCGAATTGCAGCACTCCCTCGGGGAACTTCGCGATCGGCTCCTTGAGCGCGTCGGGCAAGCGGTCGGGGATCAGCTCGAAGTGGACGAACAAGCCGGGCCGCAGGCGCTGCAGGAAGAACTCGAGGATCGCGACGCTCGTCTTGATGTCGAGGTTGAACGTGCGGTCGACGAACTTGAAGTGCGACAGCCCGCGGTCGTAGAGCCGTTGCATGCGCGCCAGGAAGTCGGCGAGCGGCGCCTTGCGCACGCCTTCGTCGAGCGCCGACAGGCAGAACTCGCAGGTGAACGGGCAGCCGCGCGACGCCTCGACGTAGACGATGCGGTGCGCGACGTCGACGTCGTCGTACTCGGCATACGGGTCCGCGAGCTGCTCGAAGTGCGGCGGCGCGGCGTCGATCACGCGCGGCTCCGGGCGCTCGCCGCGGAACAGCCTGCGGCACAGGTCGGCAAACACGAGGTCGCCTTCGCCGCGCACGACGTAGTCCGCGTCGCGGCACATCGGCTGCGCGTCGGTCTCGTGGCTCACTTCGGGTCCGCCGAGCACGACGACGACGTCGGGCGCGATCGCCTTCAGCACCGCGACGAGCTCGGCGGTCGCATGCGCGTTCCAGACGTAGACGCCGAGTCCGACGATGCGCGGCGATTGCGCCAGGATCTTCTCGGCGACGTCGGCGGGCCGGTTCTGGATGTCGAACTCGAGGATCGCGCTGTGCTCGCGCAGCTCGCCGAGGTTGGCGCGAAGGCAACGCAGCCCGAAGGATGCGTGGATCCACTTCGCGTTCAGTGTGGCGAGGACGATGGCGGGCATGCGATGCGCGAGCGTCTTGGATACCGGCGGCGGCTGCCGACGTCGAGGCTCGTGGTTCAGCGTCGTGCGAACACTGCGATGCGGCGCTTCGCCGCGCGCTCCGCGAGCGATTCCGGCAGGGCGAACGGCTCGTAGCCGAGCGCGAGCAGGTCTTCGGGCCCGAAGCCCTGCGGCTCGAACGCGATGAGCCCGAACTTGCAGCGTGGGTTCTCGGCTCTCGCGCGCAGCTCGGAGATCTGCAACGAGCGCGGCGGCGACGGCTCCATGCCGACGAAGAACTCCACCCGGCACATCGAGAACGGCAGCTGGTGCGGCGAGTCGCCGCGATGTTCCGCGCTCACGACGATGTCGCCGGGCTGCATCATGCTGCGCAGGTATTCGCCGAGGTCGCGTTCGATCGTCTTCTCCTCGCGTTGGCTTCGCGAGATGCGCACGACGTCGACGCCGAACGTGAGCAGCAGCAGTCCCGCGAGCGCATACGGCGACGCGAGCCGCGGCCACTGTCGCACGCGGAAGAAGCCTCTGCCCGCGAACGCGAGCATCAGGACCCCGTAGCCGGACACGAAGCGGATCGTCGAACGCGCGAGCGGGATCACGAGCAGTTGCAGCGTGAACAACCCGAGCAGCAGCGAGTATCCGCTGCGCAACGTCTTGTCGGGCCGCGTCGCGATGCCGACCGCAGCGAGCACTGTGGCGACGTAGCCGAGCGACTCGAACACGTGGCCCGGCAGCCGCAGCAGGTGCTCCGCGTAGAACAGCAGTCCGCCGCCGTCGCTGCGGCCCGCTCCGTCCGGCCACATGAACGCTGCCTTCGGCGTGAGCGTGAAGCCCGGGCCCCATTCCGCGTAACCGAGCGGGAACGCGAGGCTGAAGGTCGCCGTCGCGAGCGCGAGCACGACGGCTTGCCTGCGGTCGCGCAGCCACAGCCACGGCACGCTGACGATCGCGAGGCCGGCGCCTTCGGGACGTGTTCCGTATGCGAGCGCGAACAACGCGCCTGTGAGCACGGTGGTCGCGGTGCGCGGCTCGCGCAGCAGCAGCGCGACGGAGCCGGTGACCCAGAGGTAGAACGGCCCTTCCGTCATGCAGTCGGCGGGATGCCTGCAGAACCACGTGCCGAGCGCGAACAGCACGCACGCGAACGTGGCGGCGCGGCGGTCGAACAGCCGTTCCGTCAGCGCGAACAGCGGGAACACCGCGAACGCCGACAGCGCGCAGCTCGCGATCTGGCCGGCGACCACCGTGTCGAGGCCCGGCGCCAACGCGAGCGTCAACGCGATCGTCCACGGATAGACCGGGGGGAACACCGTCTGGAACGACGCTGCGAAGTTGCCGTGCGCGATCTGCTCGCCCATCCACAGGTAGGTCGCTCCGTCGCGGCTCGGCAATGCGACGCCGGATGCGACGAGCGCGCGCGCGGCGGCGGCGAGCAGGAAGCACGCGAACGGTGCGGGCAGGCGTATTCGGTCTCGGAGCACGGTGCTGGTCTATCCGCGAGCGGGCGTCGGTCCAACGCCGGACCACTTCGGTTAGAACCGCATTCGCCGACCGGCGACGGCGCGTCGCGCTCCGATCCCGTGTGCCGAAGCCAACCCGCGTGAATTGCATGGTCCGACCCGCCACACCCGACGACGTCCCGCTTCTGCTGCGCTGCATCCGCGAGCTCGCGCGCTACGAGAAGCTGGAGCACGAGCTCGATATGGATGCAGCCCGCCTCGCCGACGCGCTGTTCGGGCCCGCGGCCTGCGCGTTCGCATTCGTCGCGGAGGAAGGAGAAGAGCCGGTCGGGTTCGCGCTCGGTTTCGCGACGTTCTCGACGTTCAAGACCAACGTCTGCCTGCATCTCGAAGACCTGTTCGTGCTCGAGCCGCATCGCGGCAAGGGACACGGGTTGCGTCTGCTGCGCGCCGTCGCGGCGGAGGCCGTGCGCCGCGGCGCCTCGCGCCTGCAGTGGAACGTCCTCGACTGGAATGCGCCGGCGATCGCGTTCTACGAGGCGCAGGGCGCGCGACTGCTGCACGACTGGCGCATCTGTCGGCTGGACGGCGCGGCCTTGGCGGCGATGGCGCGAAGCGAATGATTTGGCCCGCGGACTTCGCGATGACGGCCATTGCCGAGACGCGCATGGACCGTCGCGCGGCACGAGGTAGCCTTCTCCGCGCGCCATGAAGATCGCTTCCCTGTTCGGGTCCGGCAGGCCCGTCGTCTCGTTCGAGTTCTTCCCGCCCAAGACGGAGGAAGGCGTCGAGTTGCTCTACAAGACCGCAGGCGAGCTGCGTTCGTGCCGGCCGTCGTTCGTGTCCGTGACCTACGGCGCGGGCGGCAGCACGCGCGACCGCACGATCGACCTCGTGACGCGCATCCAGCGCGACCTCGGGCTCACGACGATGGCGCACCTGACCTGCGTCGGCAGCACGCGCGCCGAGATCAAGGAAGTGCTGAAGCGCCTCGTCGGCGGTGGCGTCAAGAACGTGCTCGCGCTGCGCGGCGACCCGCCGAAGGGCGAGACGGAGTTCAAGCCGGTCGCAGGCGGCTTCGCATATGCGAGCGAGCTCGTGAAGTTCATCCGCGACGAGGGCTTCGACGTCTGCGTCGGCGCGGCGTGCTACCCGGAGGGCCACGTCGAGACGCGCGATCTCGACCAGGACCTGCAACACCTCGTGACGAAGGTCGGCAACGGCGTCGACTTCCTCGTCAGTCAGTTGTTCTTCGACAACGAGGACTACCGCGCGTTCGTTCGCCGTGCGCGTTCGGCCGGCATCGACGTGCCGATCGTGCCGGGTCTCATGCCGGTCACGAACGTCGCGCAGACGCAGCGCTTCACGCAGATGTGCGGCTCGCGCATCCCGCAGGAGCTCCTCCGTCGCCTGCGCATCGTCGAGTCCGACGCGAGCGCCGTCGTCGCGACGGGCGTGCACTGGTGCGCCGAGCAGGCGCGGCAACTGCTCGCTTCCGGCGCGCCGGGCCTGCACTTCTACACGCTGAACAAGTCGTCGGCGACGCTGGCCGTGCACGCGGCCCTCGGGCTGTGAGCGAAGGCGCGTGATCGAGCGTTTGGCGCGGCGCAGCGTCCGCGCGTAGCCTGTCGCGAATGTCCCGCGACGCCACGATCGACATCGCCCTGCACCGCCGCCGCCGCCAGAAGCTGCTCGACCAGCTCGGCGACGGCCTCCTCCTGCTGCCGACTGCGAACGAGCAGATCCGCAACAGCGACGTGCACCAGGACTTCCGGCCCGGCAGCGACTTCCACTTCCTGACCGGCTTCCCCGAGCCCGAGAGTGTGCTCGTCGCGTGGCGCACGCAGAAGGGCAAGCACAAGGCCGTGTTGTTCGTGCGTCCGCGCGACGCGGCGCGCGAGATCTGGGACGGCAAGCGTCACGGCGTGAAGGGCGCGACCAAGACGTTCGGCGTCGACGAGGCGCATCCGATCGGCGAGCTGTGGAGCAAGCTGACCGAACTGCTCGGCGCGCATCGCACGGTGTTCCATCGCTTCGCGGCGGACCGTCGCTTCGACGACCGTCTCCTCGAAGCGTTCACGCGCGTCAGCGCGAGCAAGAAGCGCGAGCAACCCGCGAACCCGACGGTGGTGGACCCGATGCCGACGTTGTGGGCGATGCGGCTCGTCAAGGACGACAGCGAGCTCGCCGTGCTGCGCCGCGCGACGGATGCGACGTGCGCGGGCCACGTGGCGGCAATGCAGTTCGCCAAGCCCGGCATGCACGAATACGACGTGCAGGCCGCGATCGAGGCCGCGTTCCGCATGTGCGGCAGCGCGCGCAACGGCTACGGCTCGATCGTCGCGAGCGGCGCGAACGCGTGCGTGCTGCACTACCACGAGAACGACCGCCGCATGAAGGCGGGCGACCTGTTGCTCGTCGACGCCGGCGCGGAGATCGAAGGCGTCACCGGCGACGTGACGCGCACGTTCCCCGTGGGCGGCGTGTTCACGGAAGCGCAGCGCGAGGTCTACGAAGTGGTGCTGCGCGCGCAGCTCGCGGCGATCGCGGCGGTGAAGCCCGGCGCGCCGTGGGACGCCCCGCACAAGACGGTGCTGAAAGAACTGACCAAGGGCCTCGTGAAGCTCGGCGTGCTGAAGGGCGACGTCGAGAAGCTGCTGAAGAAGGCCGCGTTCAAGCCGTGGTACATGCACGGCACGAGCCACTGGCTCGGCCGCGACGTGCACGACGTCGGTTCCTACCAGAGCGCGGACGGCAAGCCCACGAAGCTGCGTCCCGGCATGGTGCTGACGATCGAGCCGGGCCTGTACTTCGGCGAGAAGGACGCGAAGGTGCCTGCGAAGTACCGCGGCATCGGCATCCGCATCGAGGACGACGTGCTCGTCACGGCGCGCGGTCGTGAGGTGCTCACGGCGTCTGCGCCCAAGACGATCGCCGAGATCGAGGCTGCCTGCGGCACGCGCGACGCGTGAACGGGAGCGGCGACAGGCAACTTCGGCCGCCGCTCGCGTTGGCGGTCACGGTGGAGGAGTGGCATCAGGATGCGCGGATTGGCGCGTCGCTGATGCGTTCGCAGCGTGAACGGTTGCCCTCGCTCGCGAACGAACACGTCGCAACCTGGCTGCAACTCTTGGCGCGGCTCTCCGTCCGCGCGACGTTCTTCGTCGACCGCTTCGTGCTGGAGCGCTTGCCGTCGATCGTGGAGACGATCGCGCTCGCTGGCCACGAACTGCGCGCGGGATCCGTGGAGGAAGCTCTCGCGTTGTCGTCTGCGGACGGGCGACGCTGCAGTTGCGTGGACGGCGAAGAGCTGCGGCGTGGCGTGCGTCGCCCCGTCACCGTGGACGCAGACGTCGCGTGCTTCCGTTCGTGGGAGATCGACGTAACCCAGCCGCGCATCACCGCCGCGTCGCGCGCGGCGCGGCGCAGCCACTACGAAGGCCTGGAGCGGACCGCGGCGATCGTCGAACAGCTGCATGCCGTGCGCGCGATCACCACGTTGACCGAAGGGATGCAGCTCGCGCCGATGCCGCTGCGCATGCCTGCGCCCGTCGCCGTCGAAGAGCACGTCGGTTCCTCGCATCGTGCGTCGCCCTCCTCGATCGCCGCAGCGCGCGCCGTGTCCGTCGTCGTGCCGATGTTCGACGAAGAGGACAACGTCGCGTTCCTGCTGCGTTCCCTCGACGCGCTGCGCGAAGCGGGCGGCGATGCGTTCGCGTTCGAGTTCGTCTTGGTCGACGACTGCAGCCGCGACGCGACTTGGGCCACGTTGCAGAAGCTGTGCGCGAGCCGCGCCGACATCCGGCTCGTGCGTCACGAGACGAACCGCGGCGTCGCGGCCGCGATCCGCACCGGTTGCCTCGCCGCGTCCCACGAGGTCGTCGCGTCGATCGACTGCGACGGCTCCTACGACCCGCTGGAGCTGCTCGCGATGGTCCCGCTGCTCGACGGCGCGGACCTCGTGACCGCCTCACCGTACCACCGCGACGGCCGCGTCGCGAACGTCCCTGGCTGGCGACTCCTTCTGTCGCGCTGCCTGTCGATGCTCTACCGCAACTTGCTGCGACGTCGCATTGCCACGTGGACGAGCTGTTGCCGCGTCACGCGGAAGTCGCTCGTCGCCGAGTTGCCGCTGGAGCGCGGCGGGTTCCTCGGCATCGCGGAGCAGATGGCTCGCGTCGTCCGGCGCGGAGGCGTCGTGGTGGAATACCCGGCCACGCTGTCGTCGCGGATCCTCGGTTTCTCGAAGATGAAGACCCTGCGGACCATCGGCGGCCACCTCGCGCTGCTCGGCCACGTGGTCGCCGGCCGCGTCCGCTGACCAACTCCCCATGTCATCGGCCGCAGCGGCCGATGCGCGCGCGCCACCCGCACCTCGCCGCCGCGCGGTCCGAGTCGCAGGTCGATGCCAGCCCAGGCGTTGCGTTCCACAACGTTTCCACCTGAGCGCCGTCGCATGCCGATCCAACGGGACGTTTGGCTGGCATCTTGGGAAGAACACGAGCGGAGCGAGGCCGCGGCGCGTCGAAGCGTCGACGGCGAAGGGGGGCGTCGTGAAGCGCCTGCTCTGGGTCGTTGCCACGCCGGCGTTGGTGGCGCTGTGCTCGCTCGTCGCGCTGGTGATCTGTTGGCCGATGCTGCTCGTGGTGCTGGCCGTCGACGCGCTGTGGTCGCCGATCCGTTTGCTCGGCAAGCCGAAGCGACGCGTCCGTCCGCGAGATCTCTCCGCGGCCTCGATCATCACCGTTTCGTGGAACGGCAAGCACTTCCTCGAGCAGTTGCTGCCGTCGGTGCGCGCGGAGCTCGACGCCTGCAAGGGCGACCACGAGATGATCGTCGTCGACAACGGCAGCACGGATGGCACGGTCTCGTGGCTGCGCGCGCAGCATCCGTGGGTCAAGATCGTCGCGTTGCCCGAGAACCGCTACTTCGTGCGCGGCAACCAGGCTGGTGTCGCCGCCGCAACGCGCGACGTGCTGGTGTTCCTCAACAACGACATGGTCGTGAAGCCCGGCTTCCTGAAGCCGTTGCTCGAAGGCCTTCGCGATCCGGACGTCTTCGCGACGACGTCGGAAGTGTTCTTCCGCGACGCGTCGAAGCGGCGGCAGGAGACGGGGCGCACGCGCGGCACGATCGAGCGTGGGTGGTTGAAGCTCGCGCACGCCGAGCCGAGCGACGACGAGCGCGAACTCGACTACGCGCCGACCCTGTGGGCCGGCGGCGGCAGCTGCGCGGTCGACCGGCGCATGTTCCACGAGCTCGGCGGCTTCGACACGCTCTACGACCCGTTCTACATGGAGGACATGGGGCTGTCCTACCAGGCGTGGAAGCGGGGCTACCGCGTGCTGTTCACCTCGAAGAGCGCGGTCGTGCACGAGCACCGCGGCACGAGCCGGAAGGCGTTCGGCGACCGCTACGTCGACAACACGATCCGTCGCAACCAGCACCTGTTCCTCTGGCGCAGCGTGACGGACCCGCGCATGACGGCGTCGATCCTGCTGCTGCAGCCTGTGACCATGCTGGTGCGCGGCGACCGCGCGCTCGAGGCGATGGCAGGCGAGGCCTGGTTCGAGCTCAAGGCGCTGCTGCGCGCGCTGCCGCGACTGCCCGAGGCGCTGTGGAAGCGATGCGCCTCTCGTCGTCACTACGTGCGCAGCGACGCCGAGACGTTCTCGGTCGCCAACTCGATTGCGACCTGTCGTGCGCGTTGTGGCGGTTCCTACCGTCGCCTCATCCCGCCGCGCGACGGCGGCAAGCGCGTGCTGGTGCTCAGCGCTCGGCTGCCGCGCCTCGGCCACGACGGGTCCTGGGTGCTGTGGCGTCGTCTCGAGGAGATGGCGCGACGGCATCGCGTGACGTTGTTCGCGTTCCTCGACGACGAGGCCGAGCGCTCGCACGTCGCCGCGATCGAGGCGTTGGGCGTGCACGTCGTCGCGCAGGTGCGCGAGCGCAACCCGATGCCCGGCAACCTGCACGGCTCCGTTCCGAGCAGGCTCTTCCGCGACTACTCCGCGCCGTCGATGCAGCGCGCGGTGCAGCGCATGCTCGAAGGCACCGACTACGACCTCGTGCAAGTCGAGTACGTCGAGATGGCGCATCTCGTGGCTCGCGAGCCCAAGACGCAGACGCGCGTCTACGTGTGCCACGAGTCGCTGACCCTCGCCGCGCGGCGCGCAGGCGCGGGCGCATTCGAGGTCGCGGCGGCGGCGCGTTTCGAGCGCAAGCTGCTGCGCGCGTTCGATCGCGCGATCGCCCTGTCGCACGTCGACGCCGACGCGCTCTGCGCACTGGCGCCGGGATTCGCTGTCGACGCCGTGCCGAGCGGCACGTTGGTGCCGGAAGGCGAGTCGGGGCGCTTCTGCGGCATGAACCCGACGATCGCGTTCGTCGGCTACTACCGCCATGCGCCGAACGTGGATGCGGCGTTGTGGCTGGCGAAGGAGATCCTTCCGCTCGTGCGCGAGCAGGTTCCCGAAGCCCGCCTCCGCCTCGTCGGACGCGGCGCGCCGTCGGTGATCTCGGAACTCGCGAAGCCCGGCATGATCGAGGTCGCGGGCTACGTCGAGGACCTGTCCACGGAACTTGCGCAGGCCACTGTCGTCGCGCTTCCGTTGCGCACGGGAGCGGGACTGCGCGGCAAGTTGCTGGAGGCATGGTCCGCCGGCCGACCGGTTGTCGCGACGCCCGTGGCGTGCGAAGGGCTCGAGCCCGAAGGCGGCGTGCACTGTCTGATCGCCGAGGACGCGAAGTCGTTCGCGGATTCGGTCGTGGCCCTGCTCAAGGACGAGTCGCTGCGCGCGACGATCGGCGAGAGCGGCCGTTCGCTGGCGCGCGAGCGTTACTCGGTGTCGGCGTCGGTCGACAAGTTCGACGTGGTCTACGACGTGCTCTGCTCCGGCGGCGTGGAGGCGCGTCGATGAAGGCGGCGATGATGTTGACCACCGACCTCGGCCCGGCGCTGGTGCTGGCGAGGAGGCTTCGCGAAGGGCTTCCGAACGCGCAGTGGACCGCGTTCGTGCGCGACGACGATCGCGAGCAACTGCTGCCGGCGTTGTCGGGCTGCGTCGTGCGCAGCGACAAGCCGCGCGGGTCCAAGGTCGCGTTCCTGCGATCGCTGCGAGCCGAAGGGTTCGACGTCGCGTTCGTCGCGTGGCACGGAGGAGAGCGCCCGTGCCCGTTGCGCGCCGCCGCGCTGCTCGCCGGAGCGCGCGACGTGGTCGCGATCGACGAACGTGGACGCTCGTTCTCCGTGCAGTGGTGGGCACCGTGGACCTGGTCGGAGCACTTCGTGCGGCGCCTGGGCCAGTTGCGAGTGCTGCGCGTGCTCCGTTTCTGTGCGTCGGCCTACCGGGCGACCGTTGGGTGCGCGCTCTACAGCCTCGTGTTGCTGCCCGAAGTGGCGCGGCAACGGCTGCACGCGCAACCGCGCCGCGGAAGGGCGTAGCGATCCAGCGCGCAGCTCAGCGCGCCGCGACGTGCTTCTGCAGCTTCAGCAGCCGGTCGCATTCCTGCAGCAGCCAGTCGACGTCCACGAAGGGCTCGGCGCTGACGTCTTGCCAACGGATCCTGCATTCTTCGTCGAGCAGGACGACGGAGTGCAGCGGCATCTGCTCGAAGTCGTCGTGCGCGCGGAACGAGCGGAACGCCGCCAGTTCCGGGTCTGCCGCCAGCGGCAGCGCGATGCGCTCCTCCTCGTCCATGCCCTGCTGGAGTTCGCGAACGGTCGCGAGGTCCTGGTTGCCGACCGCGACGACGTCGATGCCTCGCTCTGCGAAGTGCGCCGCCTTGGGGCCGAATGCACGCAACTGTTCGACGCAGTGGGCGCACGAGAAGCCGAGGTAGAACACGAGCAGCGTGCGCTTGCCGCGTCGCGACTCCTTCGTGATCGGCATGCCGTCCGCGCTCGCGAGCGAGAACGCCGGCGCTTCCTGCGGCGTCCAACGGAACGGACCCAGCGACGATGCGTCAGGTCGCGCGCCGACGTCCTCCGCGTCCGGTTGCGGCTGCCGCCAGTCCGCCTGCTCGCACAGGGACGCGGCGACGGGCTCGATGCGGCGCAGTAGCGGCGCATCGAGGTCCGCGCGGCCGGCGAGCTTGCGCAACTTCTCGAACGCTTCCTGGGTCTCGGCGGTCTTGCCGGCCGCGTGGAGCGCGACGACGAGGCGCGCGAGCGTGTGCGCCTTCGGCTTGTCGTCAGCGGACTTGCGCAGCCGTTCGATCGCCTTGTCGTGTTCGCCCGACGCCATCTCCGCGAGCGCGAGGGCCCACGGAGGAGTTGACGGCGCGCGTCCGAACTCCGCGAGCGCGGTCGTTGCGTCGCCGGCTGCGAGCGCGCGTTCTCCGCGCAGCCGATGCAGCGCTGCGAATGCCTCGCGCACCGAGTCGGCGTGCGAGGCGAGGGCTGCTGCGATCGCCTTCTCCCGGTCTTCTTTGCTGGCGGCCGTCGCGTCGGCGTCGTCCTCGGCCTTGGCGATGGCTGCGGCGCGCGCGGCGCGGACGGCGTCGCGCAGTTGCTCCACCTCGGTGATCGCAGCGTCGCCGCCAACGGTGTCCCCGCTGCGGAATCGCGCCGTTCCGAGCGATGTCAGCCGTCGCAGCTGTTCGCGCCGTTCGTCGGTCGGCTCGACGCGGCCGTCGGTGCACGCGGCCACGAGCTCGTCCCACATCTCCCAGCTCTCCAGCGTCTCCAACAGGCGCACGCGACCGTAGCCGGCGATGTCGTCGTCGGCCTCGACCCGGTTCCGCTTCGGGTGCCGCGGCAGCGACACCATGTTGCTCGCGAGCGCGACGGCGTCGCGTGCGCGTCCGGTCGCCGAAAGGCTGCGCACGAGCCATTCCTGGTTGTGGCCGTAGTTGTGGATCTCGTACGGCATCACGCGGTCGCGATGCATGTGCGCGTGGTCGACGCGGCTCGAGGCCTCTTGCTGCCACGCGGCGTCCGACCAACGACCGAGTCGATCGAAGATGTGGCCGCCCATGTGCCACTGGTGCGCGATGCCTGGCGCGGTGCTGCCGAGCATCGCAGCGGAGACGACGGCGCGCTCCGGCTTCTCGTGGTCCCACAGGTGCACGCGGAAGTGGTGGGCCGGGTGCATCGACGCCTTGTCGAACAGTTGCTGCAGCAGAGCTTCGACTGCGCCGTGGCTCGTGATCTCGACGCCTGACCCGCTGTTGCGCCAGATCTGCACGACGAGGAACGCCTTTGCCTCGACGTCGTCGGGATGGTCGGCGGTGAGTTGCTCTAGGTCCCGCACGAGATCGCGGCCGCGCGCTTTGTCGTCGTGGTCCTTCGCGCGTTCGACGATCGCCTTCTTCGCCGCGTCGATGCGCGCGGCGTCGCCGCTCTGCAGCTCCTTCTCCTCGTCCTTCGTGATCTGGTGGTAGCGCGCCCAAGCGTCGATCCACTGTCGCTCGCGCGGCGACGCGTTCGCCGAGCGCTGCACTGCTTGCGCCGCGAAGCCCGCGCCGCGCGCGTGGTTCTCGACGTTGGCCCAGCACATCCCGAGATACGCCATCGCACACTCGGGATGGCGCAACGCAACTTGCCGGAAGCTGCGTTCGGCCTCGAAGTACCAGAAGCCGTGCTGCTGGCAGACGCCCTGGTCGAAGAAGTCCTGCGCCTCCTCGCCGATGCCTTGCACCGCGAAGTGCACCTGCTGCGACATCCCCGCCATCAAGTAGGCGGCCTGCCGCGGCCCTTCGTCGAACTCCGCGCCATGGCGTGAGTGCCCGAACGTGTCCGCGACGATCGCGTCCTCCTGCGCGGCGAGCGCAATGCACGTGGCGGCGAGGGCGACGGTCCAGGAGGCGATGCGCATCGGCGCAGGATAGCGGGGCAAACGCCAGGGCCGGTGCCGCGATTCTCCGGCGTCCTGCCGCGGACCGCTACTTCCCCTGCGTGCCGATCCGCGCGCTCAACACGCGCACCAGCAACACGGTCACGGCCCCCGTGACCATCAGTGTGATCGCCGCGAACAGGCCCTTCCGGAACGCGCCGTCGACGGCTTCGTCGATGGTCTGCTGGAGTCGCGGCATCGCGGCGTCGACTGCGGTGATTGCGCCGCGCAGTTCTGCCGCAGCTGTGCCGACGCGGGTCGCGGCCTCGCCGTATTCGACGATGTCGAACGGCTTGCCGGGTTGTTCGGGCTCGGGCTTCTTTGGCTCTGCCGGGTCGCGGTCGAAGCGCTTCAGCATCGTGTCCACGGCCTGCACGGTCTTCGTGAGTTCCTGCGACAGCGCTTGCCCCGCGGCGATCGTCTCGCGCGACTCGACGAGCAGCTTCTGCACGGGCGCGCTCGCTTGCTCGAGGTCCTGGACCAAGGCGCGACGTTGTGCGTCGAGCTCCTCGGCCACCTGCTTCACTGCGGCTTCGCGCTCCGGACCGATCTGCGCAGGCAGCGCCTTCGCGGTCTCCGCGATGGTCTCGGCGGCCTTCGTCGCGCGTTCGAGGGAGGAGACGGCGGAGACGATCTCGGGGAGCTTCTGCGCTTCGAGCTTGCCGAGCTCGACTTGCATGTCGACGAGCGCGGGCATGCGTTCGGCCCAGAACAGCATGCGTTCGGTGAATTGCCGCGTCAGCGCGATCTCGCGAGCAACGGGCTCGAGGCCCGCGAGCGGGTCGAGCGACAGGAAGCTCATCAGGCCACCGTTGCTGTTCGACTCGTTCTTGCCTAGCGCATGCGCGATCTGGCGGAAGTCCGGCAGCTCGTCGACTTCGTCCGCGGCAGAGCCGAGCTTCTTCTCTTGCCACGCGTCGAGCGTCACGCGCAGCTCCTGCACCTGGGCCTTGCCGATGTAGTCGGAGACCACCTGCCAACACGTGGCCTCCATCGCACCGATGCCGTTGGCGATGTGGCGTGACGGTTGTCCCCATACGTCGGCGATGCCGCGCGACTGGAACAGCACGGATCCGGTGCGCACCAAGACGAGGATGTCGAGCAGGCCGGAGAGCGGGGATGGGCTCGTCGCCGTCTGGTAGATGAGTCGCGTGAACGCGAGCTTCCAGCGAACTGCCTGGATCGCGGCCTCCGTCGTCTTCGCCTCCTCGGCAAACAAATCCGTCGCGATGTTGACGCGCTGCGCGCAGTTGTCCGCGAGGGCCATGAGGCGCGGGTGCAGCGTGTCGATCGGCAGCAACTTCTCGCCGGGGGCGGCGGGCATCACGGCGCGAACGGCGTGGACGGGCGCCTCGAAGATCGACTGGAACAGGGTGCAAGCGCCCAGCGACAGGGCCGCGGATGCGAGCAGCGCGCGTGTGGCGAGTGTGGACGCTAGGCGAGGCATGGCGGGCCATCCTATGCGGACCGCTGCCCGAGTTCGCGCCGTCGTTCGCGCGATGGCCAGCCTGTCGCGCCTTCGCTACCTTGGGCGTTCGCCCATGAACTCGTTCTCCTTGGCGTTCGTGCGCGCGCTCGTCCTGAGCGCCGCCTCCACCCTGCTCGCGCAAGGCGCGGGCAATGCCCACGACTCGATGCAAACGACTCCGCCGTCCGACGATCCCGCTCTCTGGCTCGAAGACGTGGGCGGCGACAAGGCGCTCGCGTGGGTGCGGGAGCAGAACGAGGCGAGCCAGAAGGAGCTGACCGCGGACCCGCGCTTCGAGCCGATCCGCAGCCGCATCTTGTCGATCCTCGACTCGACCGCGCGCATCCCCTACGTGCAGAAGCACGGCGCGCACTACTACAACCTCTGGCAAGACGCGAAGAACCCTCGCGGCCTGTGGCGTCGCACGTCGCTCGCCGAATACCGCAAGGCGGAGCCTGTGTGGGAGACGGTGCTCGACCTCGACGCGCTCGGCAAGCAGGAGAACGAGAACTGGGTTTGGGGCGGCGCTTCATGGCTTGCTCCGGACCACCTGCGCGTGCTGCTGCAGATGTCGCGCGGCGGCGCCGACGCCAAGGTGGTCCGTGAGTTCGACGTCGAGAAGAAGGCGTTCGTCGACGGCGGCTTCGCGCTGCCGGAGGCCAAGACCAACATCGCGTGGCGCGATCGCGACTCGGTGCTCGTCGGCACGGACTTCGGTCCTGGCTCACTGACCAGTTCGGGCTATCCGCGCATCGTCAAGCTCTGGCGTCGCGGCACGCCGCTGTCGTCGGCCGAGGTGGTCGCCGAGGGCAAGACGGACGACGTGTTCGTCTATGGCTATCGCGACCAGACGAAGGGCTTCGAACGCGACTTCGTGCAGCGCGCGATCACGTTCTACACCAACGAGCAGTTCGTGATGCGCGACGGCAATCTCGCGCGCATCGACAAGCCGGACAGCGCGAATGCGAGCGTCCATCGCGAATGGCTCATGATCGAGCTGCGCGACGACTGGGAAGTCGGCGGCACGACGCACAAGGCGGGCTCGCTGCTCGCGTGCAAGCTGGACGCGTTCCTCGCCGGCGCGCGCAAGTTCGAGACGCTGTTCGAGCCGACGGACCGCAGCTCGCTCTCGGGCTTCGCGGGCACGAAGAACCACGTGCTGCTGACGGTGCTCGACAACGTGCGCACGCGCGTGTTCGTGCTCACGCCCGGCGACGCGGGCTGGAAGCGCGAGCCGCTGCCGGGCCTGCCGGAGTTCGGCACGGTGAGCGCGAGCGCAGTCGACGACGAGGAGAGCGACGCCTACTGGCTCACGGTCGCCGACTACCTGACACCGACGAGCCTGTTCCTCGGCGAGATCGGCAAGGGCCCCGCGGAGAAGCTCAAGAGCCTGCCGTCGTTCTTCGATGCGTCGGGCCTCCAGATCGAGCAGCGCGAGGCGAAGTCGAAGGACGGCACGCGCGTGCCCTACTTCCTCGTCGCGAAGAAGGATGCGCCGCGCGACGGCTCCAACCCCACGTTGCTCTACGGCTACGGCGGCTTCGAGGTCTCGCTGACTCCAGGCTACAGCGCCGGCGTCGGCTCCAGTTGGCTCGAACGCGGCGGCGTGTATGTGGTCGCCAACATCCGCGGCGGCGGCGAGTTCGGGCCCAAGTGGCACCAGGCGGCGCTCAAGCAGAACCGCATCAAGTGCTACGAGGACTTCGCGGCGGTGGCCGAGGACCTCATCGCGCAGAAGATCACCTCGCCCGCGCACCTCGGCATCCAGGGCGGCAGCAACGGCGGGCTCTTGATGGGCAACATGACCGTGATGTTCCCGCAGTTGTTCCGCGCGGTCGTCTGCCAGGTGCCGCTGCTCGACATGCTGCGCTACCACAAACTGCTCGCGGGCGCGTCGTGGATGGGCGAATACGGCAATCCGGACGACGCCGAGGAGGCGAAGTGGCTCGTGCGCTACTCGCCATACCACAACGTGAAGAAGGACGTGAAGTATCCGCGCGTGCTGTTCACGACGTCGACGCGCGACGATCGCGTGCATCCTGGCCACGCGCGCAAGATGTTCGCCCGCATGAAGGAGCAGGGCCACGACGTGCTCTACTACGAGAACATCGAGGGCGGCCACGGCGGCGCGGCGGACAACAAGCAGTCGGCGTTCATGAATGCGCTCGCCTACACGTTCCTCTGGCGCACGCTGAAGTGACTCGAGTTGCCGGAGAGTGGCGCGCCTCGCCGCCTCCGGCTGCCATCCGCCTTCGAACTCCCGCGTGCTTGCGCGACCCGCGCCAATCGGTACCCACTGCAACCTCATGAAGATCGCGTGCATCGGCGGCGGCCCCGCGTCCCTCTACTTCGCGCTCTTGCTCAAGAAGGCGCGGCCCGACTTCGCGATCGACGTGTTCGAGCAGAACCGCGCCGACGACACGTTCGGTTGGGGCGTCGTGTTCTCCGACGAGACGCTCGGCAACTTCGAGACGGCGGACCCCGAGACCTACGCGGAGATCTGCGCGTCGTTCGCGCGGTGGACCGACATCGACACGTTCGTCGGCGGCGCCAAGGTCACGAGCACCGGGCACGGGTTCTGCGGCCTCGCTCGCAAGCGGCTGCTCAACATCCTGCAGAAGCGCTGCGAAGGCCTCGGCATCCGCATCGTCTACGAGCGCGCGTTCGTCGATGTCGAGGCTGCGATGCGCGACTACGACCTCGTCGTCGCGGCCGACGGCGTCAACAGCAAGGTGCGCGAGCGCTTCGCCGCGACGTTCCAGCCCGAGCTCGACTGGCGGAAGTGCAAGTTCGCGTGGTTCGGCACGGACAAGGACCTCAGCGCGTTCACGTTCGTGTTCACCGACACGCCGCACGGCCTGTTCCAGGTGCACGCGTATCCGTTCGAGAAGGGCCGCGGCACGTGGATCGTCGAATGCCGCGAAGACGTGTGGCGCAAGGCGGGTCTCGACAAGAAGAGCGAGCAGGAGTCCGCGGAGTGGTGCGCCAAGCTGTGGCCCGAGCATCTCGCCGGCCATCAGCTGCTGACCAACCGTTCGATCTGGCGCACGTTCCCGACGGTGCGCTGCAAGTCGTGGGTGCACGAGAACGTCGTGCTGCTCGGCGACGCTGCGCACACGGCGCACTTCTCGATCGGCTCGGGCACCAAGCTCGCGATGGAGGACTCGATCGCTCTGGCCAAGGCGGTGGTGGATCACGGCAAGGACGTGAAGTCGGCGCTGAAGGGCTACCAGGACGCGCGCTTCGTCGATGTGCTGAAGACGCAGCGCGCCGCGCAGACGAGCCTCGAGTGGTTCGAGAACAGCGCGCGCTACATGGCGCAGCCGCCGGTGCAGTTCACGTTCAACCTCATGACGCGCAGCCGGCGCATCACCTACGACAACCTCAAGCTGCGCGACCCGGCGCTCGTGGCCGCGACGGACCGCGTCGTCGCGCGCGTCGAGGCGCCGCAGTCCGCGCCCGGCACGCCGCCCGCGTTCTTGCCGTTCTCGCTGCGTTCGATGCGGCTCCACAACCGTGTCGTCGTGTCGCCGATGTGCCAGTACTCCGCGAAGGACGGCGTGCCCGGCGAATGGCACTTCGTGCACCTCGCAAGCCGCGCGGTCGGCGGCGCGGGCCTCGTGCTGACGGAAATGACGGACGTGTCGCCCGAGGGCCGCATCACGCCGGGCTGCACGGGCATCTGGAACGACGCGCAGCAGCAGGCGTGGAAGCGCATCGTCGACTTCGTGCACGCGAACACGCGCTCGAAGATCGGCATGCAGCTCGCGCACGCGGGCCGCAAGGCCTCGTGCTCCGTGCCGTGGGAAGGCGACGCGCCGCTGCAGAGCGGTGGTTGGCAGACGATGGGTCCGTCCGCGGTCCCGTTCCACAAGGCTTGGCCTGCGCCGAAGGCGATGGACGAGCAGGACCTCGCGCGCGTGCGCGACGAGTTCGTTGCCGGCGCAAAGCGCGCCGCCGCCGCAGGCTTCGACACGATCGAGCTGCACATGGCGCACGGCTACCTGCTGTCGAGCTTCCTGTCGCCGTTGTCGAACGTGCGCACGGATCGCTACGGCGGCAGCCTCGAGAACCGCGCGCGCTATCCGCTCGAGGTGTTCGACGCGGTGCGCGCGGTGTGGCCGCAGGATCGTCCGATCATCGTGCGCATCTCCGCGACCGACTGGCTCGGTGAACGTGGCTTCACGATCGAGGAAGCCGTGCAGGTCGCGAAGTGGCTGAAGGCGAAGGGCTGCGACAGTGTCGACGTGTCGTCGGCCGGCAACACGCCGGAGTCGAAGCCCGTCTACGGCCGCATGTACCAGGTGCCGTTCGCGGAACAGATCCGCCACGAGGCGGGTGTCGCCGTGATGGCGGTCGGCGGAATCCAAGGCGTCGACCACGCCAACACGATCGTTGGCGCAGGCCGCGCGGACCTCTGCGCGATCGCGCGCGCGCACCTCGAGGATCCCTACCTGACGTTGCGCGCAGCGAACGCGTACGGCGTCGCGGACTTCCCGTGGCCCAAGCAGTACCTCGCCGCGCGCAAGCGGGCGGCGGAGTGATCGGACGCGGTCAGTCGAGGCGGAGGCCGAGCGCTGTGCCGGCCCGCCGCGCGAACTGATCCGCGGCCTTGTGCTGCCCGAGCGCGCGCATGCTCTCGCGCTGCGCCTTGGCAGCGTCGACGAGCAGCGAACGCAGGCCGTCCTGCTTCGTGTTGAAGCCAGGTGACCCGTCCTGGCGACGCACGACTGCAACGCCGCCTGGCTTCCACTGCTCGAACGCGCGTTGCAGAGTCTGCCATGCGCGCATCGAAGTGGCGTCGACGAGCGTCGCGCGGCCGGCGGCGAGCGCTGCATCGCGCGCGTTGCCGGATGCGAGCGTCGCGTCGGCGAGCGCCAGCAGCGTGTCGGGAACCGGCGCGAGCTCGACGGCACGGCGAAGGCTCGCGACCGCGCGATCGTGTTCGCGTTCTTCGCCGAGGAACTGCCCGTGCGCCAGCCAGAGACGGAAACTGCCGCGACGTGCGTCGGCCGTCCCGGCTTCGGCAGCAAGCGCCTGTCGCTCGAGTTCGATCGCGCGTTCGTACTCGTCGCGCGCGCGTTGCCGCCACGCGGCGCGTTCAGGTTCGGCGACGACCGACGCCTTCACGCGCAGGAATGCGGCGTAGTTGACGAGCGTGTCGGCCGGAACGTCGCGCGCCGGCAGTCGCAGCGCGATGTCACGCGCCGTCCGCGCATGGCGCAACACGTCGTCGATGCGCTCGGCGACTGCGTTCTCGCTTACGGCGCGCTCGTGCAGAGCGACTGCGTACGAGCCGTGCGCCTTGAACGAACCCGGCGCCGTCGCGACGGCTGCTTCCCACAGCGTCTCCTGCGAACGCCACTCCAGGTTGCGCAGGTTCGTTTCCACTGCGAGCGCGGCGAGGCACGATGCCAGCAGTGCCGCTGCGACCTTGGGCCGTGACCGCAGGTTCGCCATGCACGCGAGCGCGATCGGCATCGCCATCGGCAGGTAGGCGAGTCGTTCGCCGAACACTGTGCCGATGCGCAATGCGATGTTGGCGACGGGCGCAAAGGTGACGAACCATGCAAGAACGAAGAACGCGACTGTGGGGGCGCGAGCGCGGCGGCGCAGCGCCCCGACGATGATCGCGGCCTGCGCGAGCAATGCCGCAACGCCGGCCCACACGAACCAAGGCTCCGTCACCGGCAGCGCGTCGAACGACCAGTCGCACGACAGCGACGCGGGCAAGATCACGGCCTGCAGGTAGCCAAGCAACAGCAGCGATGCCGAGGCGATCGATTGCCAAGCAGGCAGCAACAACAACGGATTGTCCGCGGCCGATGGAGTCGGGATCTCATCGACCGCGATCTTGCGCAGGAGCACCCAAACCAGGAGCGCTGCCCAGGTCCGGAGGTGCACATCGGTGAGGCGTTGCTTCCACGGCGCGCGTTCTGGCTTGCAGATGTCGGCGAGCACGAGCAATGGCATCAGCACGATGCCGCTCTCCTTGCCGCCGACCGCCAGCAGCTGCGCGAACGCGATGCCGACGCTGCGCATGCGCGAGAACGGCCCGTCGCCGCCGCCGAGATACAGCGCGTAGCCGGACAGCACGCCGCACGCGGCGATCAGGTCGGCGCGGCCAACGAGGTTGGCGACCGCTTCGCTCGCGAGCGGGTGCACGGCCCACAACGCGGCGGCAGCGAACGCGACGGTGCGACTTGGCATCACGCGACACAGGCACGCATGCAGCAACCAGACGTTGAGCAAGTGCAGCAACACGTTGCCGAGCGCATAGCCGAACGGTTCTGCGCCGCAGCCGAGGCCCGCATACTGCAGCGCGTAGCTCAGCGTCGTGAGCGGCCGGTAGCCCGCGGTCGCGCGCGTCGCGCCGCCCAGGTCGTCGAACAGGATGTCCGCGAGCCGATCCGCATCGAGGCCGTGGAGGCGCGGGTCCTGCGCGATGACGCTCGGCGCGTCGAGCACGAGGCCTGCTTGCAGCGCCGTTCCGAACGCGAGCGCGACGAGCGCCGCGAGCGCGGTTCTCGCTACGAAGGGTCGCGCGAGCATCGCGGCGACGGGTGAGGCGGCGAGGTCGGACTGCGGAATCGCGGGCATCGCAACATTGTGGCCCGCGAGGGCGCACGCCGCACCCGCGGCGTGGCAGCGAGGGCGGGCTGGGCGTTCGCGCCAGCCCGCGCAGCGGCTACTTGCCGCCGTCCTTCTTCTCTTCCTTCGCGGGCTCGTCGGGCAGCGGAGCGTCCTTCGCCGGTGCGAGCTTGCCCTCGTACTTCGCCGGGTCCTGCTCGAACTTCGCCGCGCACTTCTCGCAGCAGAAGCGCACGAGCTTGGTGCCGAACATCACCTCGACGACCTTGTCCTCGAGCTTCTCGCCGCCGACGGGGCACGTCGTGTTCGCGGTCTTCTGCTGCGCCGCGTAGGCCGCGTCCTTGACCTTCTGCGCCATCTCGGCGGGCTTGGCCATCGCCTTCTTCGTGCAGCTCTTGCAGCACAGCTGGACGAGCGTGCCTTCGAGCATCAGCTGCACGGGCTCGCCCATGCTGCCGAGTTCTTCCTTCGACACGGCGCAGGTCTTGAGCGGGTAGTTCGCGAGTTGCGCGGCCTTCTGCTTCTCGGCCAGCTTCGCCGAGTACTTCGCGTGGTCCTTTTCGACCTTGGCCGCGCACTTCTTGCAGCATGCCTTGAAGGTCTCGCCTTCGACCGTGACGGTCACGGCGTCGGCCTCGAGCGGCTCGTCGGAGACGATGCAGAGGTTGTCGGGATAGAGCGCGGGCTTCTGCACGACGGCGGGCGTCTGCGCCTGCTCGGCGGGCTTCTTGTCCTGCGCGGGGAGAACGGCGCAGAGCAAGGCTGCGCACACGGAGATCATTCGGATCATGATTTGCCTCTTAAGGGTCAGAACGCGTCCGCCTGGCGGTACGCGTCGATGAGCTTCTTCTCGCCTTCCTTGCCACCCTGCGACTTGCCGTGCTCCATGCCGACGATGCCGGTGAAGCCCTTGCCGTGGATGTGCTTGAAGACGTTGCGATAGTTGATTTCGCCGGTCCAAGGCTCGCAGCGGCCCGGGTTGTCGCCCGTCTGGAAGTAGGCGATCTCGGACCATGCGCGGTCGATGTTGGGGATCAGGTTCCCCTCGGTGATCTGCTGGTGGTAGAGGTCGTCGAGGATCTTGCAGAACGGCGAGTTCACGCCGCGGCAGATCTCGTAGGCCTGTGGCATCCCCGTCAGAAACATCTGCGGATGGTCGCGGCGGTTGAGCGGCTCGAGCACCATCGTCAGGTTGGCCTTGCCCGTGATGTCGGCGCAGCGACGCAGCAAGTCGATGACGTTCGCCATCTGGTAGCCGAAGTCGAGACGGTGGTCGACGAGACCCGGCACGACGGTGCACCACTTCGCGTTGACGCGCTTGCTGATCTCGACCGCCTTGTGCATGTCGTCGAGGATCTTCGCGGCCTGGTCCTTGTTGCCCGAGGCGAACGTCGGTCCGCCCCATTCGGCGTGCGCGACGAACACGCCCATCTCGATGCCGCAAGCCTGCATCTTCTTGGCGATCTTCTCCTGGTCCTCGGTCGAGCGACCGGGCATGCCGTTGTCCTCCCAGGCGGAGAAGCCTTCGTCCGCCGCGAACTGCAGCTGGTCGAGCAGGTCGGGCGCGTGGTTGCCGAACATGCCGAAGTGCGGCGCGTACTTGAGCCGGAAGGGCGCAGGCCCCTTCTTGGCTACGGGCGCGGGGTCCTGCGCGCCGGATGCGGCGGAGAACGAGACAGCGGCGGACGTGGCGGTCAGCAAGAAGTCGCGGCGATGCATGGGAGCCTCCGGGGCGCGGACGATAGGCGAGCCGCGCGGCCGATGCACCAGCCCGTGGTCGCGTTCGTGACGCGCGGCTAGCCTGCGCTGCCGCGCCGCATGGAACCAAGCCGCATCACGACGAACGCAGCCGCTGCGCCTCCTGCGCACTGGCGCGACTCCGTGCTGCTGTTCACAGGCACGCTGCTCGCGTGCTCCTTGCTCGTGCGCGGCGTGTGGCACGGCCTCGACGCCTACAGCTTCCTGTCGCACCTCGAGCGCGGTGTGCACCAGAACCCGCGGCATCCGCTCTACCTGCCGCTCGCCGGTCTCGTCGTCGACGCGCTGCGGCCGTTCGGCGTGTCCGTCGTGCGCGCTGCGGCGTTCGCGTCGTCGCTCGGCGCTGCGTTCGGCGCGCTTTTCTTCCATCGCGCGTGCCTCGCGTTCGCGATGGAACGAAGCAGCGCGGCGCTCACATCGGCGACCGCGGTCGCGTGCTTCGGCGTCCTCTACTACGGCTCGATGGTGGAGATCCACGCGGTGTTCCTGCTGCCTGCAGGCGTCGCGTGGTGGATGTTCGCGCGCTACCTCGCGCAACCTACGTGGAACCGCGCGTGGGCCCTCGGCCTCGCGACCGGCGTCGCGACGGCGACGCATGCGACGGGGCATCTGTTGCTGCTGACGTTCGCGCTGTTCGCGCTCGCGCGGATGCGCGACCTCGCGTCGCTGCGACGCATGCTGCCGCATGCGATCGCGATCGCCTTGCCGCACGCGTTCGTCGCGTGGATGACGCCGAGGCTCGTGCTGCCCGACGAAGTGCTCGCCGATCCGACGCCCGAGGCAGGCGCTGCGTCGTACTTCGCGTTCCTGCGTTCGCTCGGCACCGACTGGAGCCAGTTCCCGCGCATCGTGTGGCACGAGTGGCTCGTGCCGTTGTTCCCGATGTCCGTGCTCGCGCCGCTGGCGATGCTGCGTCGCGAACTGCGCCGCGATGCGGCGGCGTTGTGCGCGGCAGCCGCGGTCTATCTCGTGTTGACGACGATGCTCCTCGCGCCGCTCGCAGTGATGCAGAAGACGGAGTACCTGCCGCCGCTCGCGTGCTACGAGTTCGGGGCCTACTTCCTGCCGTTCGCGCTGCCTGCTGCGATGCTCGCGTTGCGCGTCGTGCCGCAGCGGTTCGCTCTCGCGTCGCCGCTGGTCGGGATCGTCACCGCGATCGTCGTGATGTTCTCGTCGCCGCGCGCGCCGAGCGATCTCGACTACGGCCGCGACGCGCTCGCTGTGCTCGACGAGAAGAAGGCGCGCATCCTGATCGGCGGCTACGGCGAGCTCGATTCGATCCTCAACCTGCGACCCGAATGCGGCAGCGAGCCGATGCACGCCGAGCCGAACACGGTGCTGACGGTCTACGGGCTGTGGCTGTGGCTCTTCCGCTTCCCCGAGTATCGCGTGCGCGACCACGTGTTCCTCTGGTTCGACGTGCAGGCGCAGCAAGTGCGGCAGAAGGGCGGCCAGCTGCTGATCACCGACGATGCGCTTGCGCTGCTGCGCGGCACGAAGGACGGCCTGCTCGATGCGCTCGCGAACGAGCACATCCCGGCGCGCTACACGTTGGTCCCGATCGAACGCGGTCGCTTTCGCGGCTACGTCGTCGAGGACCGCAGGTAGCCCTGCCCTGAGCCTCGCGGCCACGCGAGGACTCGCATAAGCTGCGCGACCCGTCATGCGCACGCTGCTGCTCCTGCCGTTGCTTCCCGCCCTCGGCGCCTTCGTCGCCGCCCCTTCGACGCCTCTTGCGCAGGATCCCGCGCCGGCGCAGAAACCCGCGGCCGACGCCAAGGACTTCGCCGACTACACGGCGACGATCCCCGACAGCGAGGTCACGTTCGACATGGTCGCGATCCGCGGCGGCACGTTCGTCATGGGATCAGGCGCGGGCGAGAAGGGTCGCGAAGAACACGAAGGACCGCAGGTCGAAGTGAAGGTCGCGCCGTTCTGGATGGGCAAGTGCGAGGTCCGCTGGAACGAGTACGACCGCTGGTACGAAGCCGACCTGCCGCAGAGCAAGAAGCCCGACGGCACGAGCAAGCCGACGCCGCCCTACACGGACATGACGTTCAACATGGGCCGCGACGGCTTCCCGGCGATCGCGATGTCGCACATCGCCGCGCGCCAATACTGCGCGTGGCTGTCGAAGGTGACGGGCCACTTCTACCGGCTGCCGACCGAGGCGGAGTGGGAGTATGCGTGCCGCGCCGGGACGACGACCGCCTACTCGTTCGGCGACGACGAGTCGCAGCTCGATGCGCACGCGTGGCACCAGGGCAACAGCGAGAAGGCCTACCACAAGGTCGGGCAGAAGAAGCCCAATCCGTGGGGCCTCCACGACATGCACGGCAACGTCGCGGAGTGGGTGGCCGACCAATACTTCGCGGATCTCTACGCCGAGAAGAACGGCGTGGCGCCGCGCGACAACCCGTTCTTCCAACCCGGCCGCGACAACAAGGATCGTCCGATCCGCTTCCCGCACGCGCTGCGCGGCGGTTCGTGGCAGGACGCGGCGCCGATGCTGCGCAGCGCCACGCGTCGCGCGTCGGAGCAGGCGTGGAACAAGCAGGACCCGCAGATCCCGAAGAGCTGGTGGTATCTGACCGAAGGCCAGCTCGTCGGCTTCCGCGTCGTGCGTCCGCTCGTCGAGCCGTCGGCCGAAGAGCGCGCGAAGTTCGAGAATCCGTGAACTCCGCGCCGCACGCGGTGCGGCGCCCGTCGTCTCCCTCTCCCTAGGTCCCTCTCATGACCCATGCATCGCGTCGTTCGTTCCTGCGTTCGTCGGCAATCGCCGGCATCGGCGCCGGACTCTCCGCATCGCTTCCTGCGGCTTCGCGCGTCCGGAACGGCCGCGACGACGAGTTGCGCATCGGTCTGATCGGCTGCGGCGGCCGCGGCACCGGCGCCGCGGCGCAGGCGTTGTCGACCAACGGCCCCGTGCGTCTCGTCGCGATGGCGGACATGTTCGCCGACAGCCTCGAGAACGCGCTCAACTCGCTGAAGGAGAACGAGCGCCTCGCCGCGCGCATCGACGTGCCGCAGGAACGGCGCTTCTCGGGCTTCGACGCCTACAAGGGCGTGCTCGCGAGCGACATCGACGTCGTGTGCATCGCGACGCCGCCGTTCTTCCGGCCGCAGCACTTCGAGGCCGCGATCGCGGCGGGCAAGCACGTGTTCCTGGAGAAGCCCGTCGCCGTCGACGCGCCGGGCGTGCGCAAGGTGCTCGCAGCGGCCGAGCTCGCCAAGCAGAAGAAGCTCGCGGTCGTCTCCGGCCTGCAGCGCCATCACCAGAACGGCTATCTCGCGGCGATGCAGCGCATCCACGGCGGCGAGCTCGGCAAGCTGCAGTTCGCGCGCTGCAGTTGGAACATGGGCAGCCTGTGGCACCGCGGCCGCGATCCGAAGTGGACCGACATGGAGTGGCAGCTGCGCAACTGGCTCTACTTCACGTGGCTGTCGGGCGACCACATCGTCGAGCAGCACGTCCACAACATCGATGTCGTCAACTGGGCCACGAAGGGCCACCCGCTGCGCGCGCGCGGCATGGGCGGCCGCCAGGTCCGCACCGACGCGAAGTGGGGCAACATCTTCGACCACCACGCGGTGCAGTTCGAATACGCGGACGGCTTCCTGTGCTTCTCGGAGTGCCGCCAGATCGACGGCTGCGCCAACGACGTCAGTGAGCACGTCTACGGCACCGACGGCAGCTGCCACATGGACAGCGGCAATTGGCGCATCGACGGCAAGAACGCGTGGAAGCACGACGGCGCCAACAACGACCCGTACCAGACCGAGCACGACGACCTGTTCGCCAGCATCCGCAGCGGCAACCTGCTCAACGAAGGCCAGATGGTCGCCGAGAGCACGATGTCCGCGATCCTCGGCCGCATGGCGACCTACACGGGCAAGGTCGTGACGTGGGACGAGGCGCTCGCGTCGAACGACGTGTGGGGCCCGGAGAAGCTCGAGTTCGGCCCGCTCGCGGTGGACGCGGTGCCGGTGCCCGGCAAGTCGAAGAAGGGCTGAGCGCGGCGGCTTCTTCGCTGCCGCGGCGGCGCGCATTCGTCGCGCCGCCTGCGTTCTCGCTGGTGGCGTGATTTGTTCCGCGGACCGCGCAAGTCGACGCGTTCTTCCCAGCCCGTTCTCGATCTGCAGTCGCGCGACGTAGTGTTGGCCCCGTCCTCTTCTCTCTCCGGAGCAACACGCATGACCACTTCCAAGGGCCCGTGGCCGGGCCGTTTTGTCTGGCACGACCTCATGACCACCGACGCCGAGGGCTCGCTCGCCTTCTACGGCAAGCTCTTCGACTGGCGTGTCGAGGCGGTCCCGATGATGGGAACGACCTACCACATGATCCACTGCGGCCCTGGGCCGATCGGTGGCGTGATGCAGGAGAAGAACATCCCGGTGTCGCATTGGATGCCGTATCTCGCGGTCGATGACGTCGACCGTGCCGCGGCGAAGGTCGCGCAGCTCGGCGGATCGGTTTGCGTGCCGCCGACGGACATCCCGGGCACGGGCCGCTTCGCAGTGATCGGCGACCCGACTGGCGCCTACCTCTCGCTCTATCGCGGCAATCCCGACTCGCACGGCTTCGACCCCGACCTCGCAGTGCCCGGCCGCATCTGCTGGAACGAGGCCTACAGCACGGACAAGGACACGGCGCAGGCCTTCTACAGCGCGCTCGTCGGCTGGAAGGTCGAAGCGATGGACCTGGGCCCGGGGGGCATCTACCACCTGCAAAAGGTCGGCGACAAACAGGCCGGCGGACTCATGCAGCAGCTGATGTCCGGAGCGCCTTCGTGCTGGGTCGTCTACTTCTTCACCGAAGACCTGGCCGCGAGCACTGCGAAGGCCAAGCAACTCGGCGCGACGGCGATGATGGAAGGCGTGCCGATCCCCGACGTGGGGTCCTTCTCGATGCTGACGGATCCGCAGGGCGCGATGTTCGCGTTGTTCCAGCCTTTGGCGAACGCGAAGGGGACCTGCTGACCGGCGCGGCATATCCCTCCTGCCGAATCCGATGTCTGTCGGCGCGCCGGTCGAATGTGCCGAACGCGTGCGCGCTCGCAGGTCCGTGTGTCGGGCACGAACCGGTGGGGCGCATTCGGGGGCACGGGCGATTGCGGCTCCTCATCGTGGGTTGGATGCGCGCCCGGCAGGCCGAGGTGAAGGGCCTGAGTTCGCTCTGCTGCGCCACCTACGGCGCGTAGTGGCATCGCGATTGCGCTCGGCGCCGCAGGAGTCTCGATCTTCGTTCGTCGGCATTCTGTGGGATGATCGTCGTCCTGCCGCTGTCGGCCGTCGCCGTCGTCCTCCATGCGCCATCTGCTCCTCCTTGCTGTCCTCGCGGCACCCCTCGCTGCCCAGCAGTTCGTCGCCGAACTCGATCCCAATCCCGCGACGAACTTCGTGGCTGATCCGCGCGACGCGCTGGCCGGCAACGGCGTCGTCTACTTCACGGCCAACTCGCCGAGCCACGGCCGCGAACTGCACGTCACGAACGGCACGGTCGCCGGAACGCGCGTGTTCGCCGACCTGTTTCCAGGGCCGCAGGGTTCGTCCGCGCGACCGCTCGGCGTTGTGGGGACGAGTGTCGTGGTGCAGATGGGATCGACGCTGCGCATCACCGACGGCACGCCGGCCGGAACGCGCACGTTCGCCTCGGGTCTCAGCACGCTGACCGAGTACCAGTGGCTCGGCGTCCTGGGCACGCGGTTCTTCTGGGCGCAGCGAGAATCGGCGTCGTCCTTCTCCACGGGGCTCTACTCGTCGGACGGCACGACGGCAGGCACGGTGTTCCTCGGTTGGGTGACGAGCGTCTCGGGCGCTGCCGTCCGCAACGGCCGCCTCTCGCTCGCGACCGTGACCACGAGCTTCCAGCTCTACTCGACCGACGGGCTGACGCTACAGCCCGAGGCGACGCTGCCGGGCGCTGGGCGATCGGGCTTCGCTAGCTTCGGCGCGCACGACTATTTCCTCGTCGACGGTGTGCTGCCGCAGACCGAACTGTGGCGCACGGACGGAACGACGGCCGGCACGAGCTTCGTTGCGATACTCGGGGCGACGCAGGGTGCGAGTTCGTTGGCGACCCTCGGCAGCCAGTTGGTGATCGGTGCGGCGAACCAGTTGTGGACCAGCGACGGCACGACGGTGGGCACGGTGCCGATCGCGAGCGGTGCCGTCGCGCCGAAGGCGCTGACGCCGGCCGGCAGTGTGCTCGTGTTCACGAGCGGCACGTTCGCGACGGGCGGCCTGCAGTTGTGGCGAACGGACGGCACGGGTCCGGGCACGTTCGTGCTCGATCCCACGCCGGCCAACTACACGAATTTCGCCGTCGGCGCGACGCGCACCTTCTGCTTCGCGCGCGGCGGCTCGCCGCTGCGGCTCGTGCGCACCGACGGCACGACTGCAGGAACCGTGTCGATGCCGGTTGTCGACAACGGGGCCTACACGTCGCTCGCGGCTCTCGGCAGCGATGCCGTTGCGACGACGACCTTTCCGGGTCCTGGCGTCGGCCTGCAGGCATGGAGAACGGACGCGACGCTCGCGGGCACCGTCCAGTTGACGCCGTCGACGATGCCCGCCGGCATCCAGGTCGCCGGTCGCGGCGCCGCCGTCGAGTCGACGTTGTTCTTCCCCGCGACCACGGCGGCCTTCGGCAACGAACTCTGGCGCACCGACGGAACGCAGGCAGGCACGCAACTCGTGCAGGACTTCGTGCCCGGGCCGACGAGCGGCGTGCGCGAAGTGGTGGCCTATCGCGGGGCCGCGTGGATCTCGTCGGGCAACGGCATCTGGCGCAAGGACCTTGCCCCCGGGCCCTCGACGCTCGTGCTGCAACCCGATCCGACGGCGACGGCTGCCCTCGGACTGTCGGCGCAAGGCGACTTCCTGCTGTTCCGCACGACGAGTGGCACAGGCGCCGCGTTGTGGCGCAGCGACGGCACACCGGGCGGCACGGTACAGCTCGCGCTCGCGCAGTCCCTGTTCCAGTCGATCAGCAGTCCGGTGCAGGTCGGGGCCTTCACCTACTGGCTCGTGCAGGGTTTCGCCTCGGTGCGACTCCAGCGCAGCGACGGCACGCCGACCGGATTCTTCGACTTCGGCACATCGACGTTCTGGATGGGCACGTTGGGCGATCGCGTGCTGTTCTCGCGCCTCAACGGCAGCGCCTACGAAGTGCACAGCATCGCTCCGGGAGCCACGACCTCGCAGTTGCTCGGCACCCTCGCGTCGGCGCCGGTGCAGTCCTTCGACACCGGCACCCGCCTCGTTGGCTTCACCAACTCGGGCACGGCCTTCGCGACCGACGGCATTGCGAACGTGACGACGCTGCCGATGCCTCCGTCCGTCTTCGTGCGGTTCGCGGCCGACGGCTTCGTCTACTCGGGCGCGTACGACCCGCTCACGGGCACCTCGCTGTGGCGCACGGACGGCACGGTCGCCGGCACCGGCCCGGCGATTGCCTTCGGCATGAGTGGGCTCGGAAGCGTGCTCGCTGGAGAACCGCTCGGTTCGGGCAATCGCATCCTGCTCGACGCGAGCGATGGATTCAGCGGCAGTGAGCCTTGGATCAGCCAGGGCACTCAGGCGACGACTGCGTTGCTCGCCGACGTCGAACCGAACGGCAACAGCTCGCCGCAGCTGATCGGCATCGCCGGCGAGCGCGCTTATTTCGTCGCGTTCGACGCGGTGCGTGGTCGCGAGCTGTGGAGCTTCGACCTCGCGGCGGTGGGAGCTGCGAATGCGCAGCCGTTCGGTCGAGGTTGCGCGGGCACGCTCGGTGTGCCGGAGCTGCGCATCGGCGGGATCCCCGCAGTGGGGCGCACGCTGTCGTTGCGCATCGAACGCGGCGCGCCCAGTTCGATCGGCATGTGGTTCGTCGGCCTCGGCCCGCAGCACCTCGCGGTCGGCGGCGGCTGCGAGTTCTTGATGACGACGGTGGCGTGGTCGGACTGGACCTTCACCGATGCAGCGGGCGCCGCGTCGACGTCGTTGTCGGTGCCCAATGATCCCGTTTTCGTCGGGCTGCCAATCGTGGCGCAGGGCTCGTGCCTCGATCCGCTCGGTGTGTCGAGCTTCGGCACGACGGTGACGGAAGGCGTGTTGATGGTGATCGGCGGGTGATGGAGGTGGAGGCTGGCGGCTCCATGCAGGTGGAGCCGCGCCAGCGTCCGTTGCACAGCCTAGCAGCCCGTTGAAGAACGCATGCTGCCTGCGAGCGCGGCATCCGGGCCGATCTCTGCGTCGTGCGAACTGCGTCGAATCCATGGATTCGACTTCGTTCGCACTCCTTGGGCTCGACCCGACTGCCACGCTCTCGGCGACGCAGCCGTTCTTCAACGGGCTGCTAGGACACCGACGCTCGTGGCTTCGCGCCCACGGGACTTGACCCGTTCGTCGGGGGGGGCATTCTCCCCGTGCGTAGCTCAGTCGGAGACGTTTTCTCTTTTCGGGGATTCCAAAATGCGAGCTCTCGTCAGCCTCTGGTTGGTCGCGTCGTTCCTGTGCGTGGAGCAAGTCTCTGCCCAGCAGTTCGTGGCAGAGTTGGGGCCGGGTTCGCTCTACCAACCGGCCGTGGCCGATCACGTCGTCGCGGGCAACGGCGTCGTCTACTGCCAGTTGGAAGTCCCCGGCTACGGGTCGGAGCTCTGCGTTACAGATGGAACGGTCGCCGGCACTCGGGTCTTCGCAGACCTTGCGCCCGGGATCACCTCGTCGAATCCGCGCCCAGTTGCCGTCATCGGGTCGAGTGTGCTCGTGATCGTCAACGGCGCCCTGATGATCACGGATGGCACGCCTACGGGAACACGAACGATCCTCTCTGGTCTGGGCACGTTCCCCAGCTTCCGCTTGTTGGGTCGAGTAGGCGCACGCTTCGTGTGGGCGCACAAGGTCATGTCCGGAGATGCGTGGAGCATCTTCAGCTCGGACGGAACGGCCTCCGGCACCATGCAACTCGGCACCGTGGTCTCGTTGCTCGGCAGCGCGGAGAGGACCGGTCTGCTGACCATTGGGGCCGACAGCGGAACGAATGCCCTTCAGCTCTTTGCGTCTGACGGCCTGAGTCTCTCGCCGATTGCGACACTGCCCGTCGCGGGTCGTTCCGGCTTCGCGCGGTTGGGATCCTACGACTACTTCGTGGTGGAGGATGCGTCACCACAAGCGACGCTCTGGCGAACGGACGGCACGACCATCGGTACGACCTTCGTCTGCACGCTCGGGGCCCCGCAAGGCACGTGTTCGGTCGCTGCGTTCGGCGCAGGACTCTGGATCGGCGCGAGCAATCAACTCTGGTCGAGTGACGGCACTGCCGCAGGGACGTATGCGCTTCCCATCGCATTGCGAGCCGTGGACGGCCTGACTCCGCTCGGCAGCCGGCTCGTGTTCAAGAACGGACGATTCGGCGTGGGTGGCCTGCGGGAAGAACTCTGGAGCACCGACGGCACGGTTGCTGGCACCGGTCCGATCCACACGGCCTTCAACTACTACGGGACCTTCGAGGTCGCAGTTTCCAGAGCCTTCTGTCTGGCGGATGCGACTGCTCGAAACCTGCTGCGCACCGACGGTACGGCCGCGGGCACGGTGTCGATCCCTATCGACAGCCTCTCTGTGGGAACGTCGATTGCGACGATCGGCAACGACGCAATCACGGCCATGCGTCGACCGTCTTCGGTGGGTCCCGCTCAGGTCTGTCTGTTCAAGACCGATGGCACGGACGCGGGCACGGTCCTCTTGTCATCGACAGCGTTTCCTTCCGGGGTGCGCACGTTCGCGCCCGGTGAGGCCTTCGGCACGACCCTGTGCTTTGCAATGAGCGCGGGCTCGGGCAGCACGATGTACCTATGGCGTACGGATGGGACCGCTCAGGGCACGAGGTACGCCACGGGTGCTCCGTTTGCTGCCTATGGCTACCAACGCTTCCGGGGTGCCTTGTGGTTCACGGCGGGCAACGGTGGTTTCTTCCGCTACGAGCCGGAATCCGACTCGATTGCCTTCGTTCCGTCGCCGTTCTCCGGGCAGAGCTCGAAGCTGCCTCTCGGTGTGGTCGACGACGCCTTGATCGTGCAGGTCCTGGGTGGCACGAACAGCGGATTGTGGCGGAGCGACGGCACTGCCGCGGGTTCCTCGAGGATCGCCACTCTTGGCATGCTCGACGCGGTTCCTGCCTTTGCTCGCCTGGGGAGCAACTTCTTCTGGGTAGTCCGCCGAACGGGTTTCGTTCATCTCTTCCGCGATGATCCGGCGCTCGGAACATCCGTCGATCTGGGTGAGTCGACGAACTGGCTCGGGCGAGTTGGCGATCGGCTGGTGTTCACGCGCCCGGCAGCAGCTCCGGGAACGGGCTTCGACCTTCTTTCTGTTTCGTCAACGAATCTGGTGCCCCAGTTCGTGGCCAACGTCCCATTGGCTCCCGTGTTCTCGCGAGCCGTGGGTTCGCGGTTGGTTTGCATGCCGAGCGGCGGAGTTCCGTTCGTGACGGATGGCATCTCCTCGGCGACTCCGCTGCCGATGCCCCCGGTCCGTGCGCCGTGGTTCGAGGTCGATGGGTTCGTGTATGCGTCGAGCGTGTCGACGGGGGCCAGCGAATCGCTGTGGCGAACGGATGGCACCGCAGTCGGGACCACGGTGGCGGCGTCCTTTGCTCCTGGCGGCCTCACTGGTTTCGTCGAGGCAGCGCCCATCGGCGTCGGCAATCGCATCCTCCTCGACGCGAACGACGGCTCGAGTGGCAGTGAGCCGTGGATCAGCGCGGGCACGCCGGCGACAACGCAGTTGCTCGCGGACCTCGTGCCCAACGGCAGCAGCTCGCCTCGATTGCTCGGAGTCGCGGGAGAGCGCGCATACTTCATCGCCTTCGATCCAGTTCGGGGCCGTGAGTTGTGGAGTCTCGACCTTGCTTCGATTGGCGCCGCGAGCGTGCAGCCTTACGGCGTCGGCTGTGCAGGCTCGAACGGCATCCCACGCCTCGCCGTCGATGGTATTCCGTCCATCGGGCGCACGCTGTCGTTGCGCATCGAGCGCGGCGCGCCGACTTCGCTGGGGCTGTGGTTCGTCGGTCTCGGCCCGCAACGGCTGTCGGTCGGCGGCGGCTGCGAGTTCTTGATGACGACGGTGGCGTGGTCGGACTGGACCTTCACCGATGCAGCGGGCGCCGCGTCGACGTCGTTGTCGGTGCCCAATGATCCCGTTTTCGTCGGGCTGCCAATCGTGGCGCAGGGCTCGTGCCTCGATCCGCTCGGTGTGTCGAGCTTCGGCACGACGGTGACGGAAGGCGTGTTGCTCGTGCTCGGTGGGTGATGCCACTGGAGGCTCGCGCCTTCAGCCAGAATGGCGCCGGGCGAGCCTCCTTCGCGCAAGGCCAGGCACGGACGCTCACGGGTTGGCGATCACGGAGCTTGGCCCGGTCGGTCGGATGTGCGGGGAGGTGTGCGGGGCGGTCGCTAGCATCAGCCGCCTTCCGGGCCTGGTTCCCTCGACCTCTCGAGGCAACTGACGCCCGATCCTCCGACCCAGACCAACCATGCTTCGCACCTCGTTCCGCTCCGTGTTCACCGCGGCCGTGCTGCTCGGCGCTGCCAGCGCCCAGACCATCAACTGGGGCCCCGTGTCCCCGAGCGTGTCGCCGAGTGACGTCAGCGTCACCGGCGCCCTCGTCTACGCGGTCAACTACCACCAGCCGAACATCACGCCGATCCCTGCCACGGTGAACGGCGTCACGTTCGCGGGCGGCATCGCCCCGACGGGATGGGCTGGCTTCATCACCGGTGGCCTCAACGGCTCGACGACCGGCGACCTCGAGTACAACAAGCTGCTCGGCAACTCGCTGGCGATGCAGTCGTCGCCGGCGGCGAACCCTTCCGCGGTCGGCGGCATCCGCATCGACAACCTCGCGGCGTTGGTCGCTGGTCGCAACTATGCGATCCAGGTCTGGTTCACCGACCAACGCACGGGCAGCACGACGAACGTGCTCTACGACCGCGTGATGACGCTGGGCTCTGCGTTCGGCGCTGCGACGTTGTCCGGTGGCGCAGTGACCAACCTCGGATCGTTGGTGCAGGGCCCGCCGTCGGGCTCGCTCGAGGCCGATCCGGACAACGCGCCGGCGGCAGCGTCGCCCGACACGCAGTTCGGCACGCACTGCACAGGCACGTTCACCTACGACCCGACCAGCGAACTCTGGCTGACGATCCAGGGCACGCACCCGCAGTCGACCAACGTGCTGGCGCCGCACATCACGGCGATGCAGATCCGTGACCTGTCGGCGGCCTACCACCAGAACTACGGAACCGGCTGCTACAGCTACAACACCGACCCGACCAACTTCCTGTCGTCGTTCGCGGGCACTCCCGCAGCGAAGGCGGCGCTGGACGGCAACGTGCTGCAGTTCTTCCCCACGGGGAATGGCTACTTCGCCATTTGGCTGCCTGGCGTCGCCTCTGCGCTCTACGTCGCGCCGACCGCGGCAGCGACTGTCGTTGCCGACGCGGACGACACGACGACGACCTTCTCGACCTCGGTTCCGGTTCCGGTGCCCGGCGGCACGGAGTCTCTTTGGACGGTTTCGTCCAACGGCGTGCTGACTGCTGGCGCGGCAGGCAACCAGGGCACGGGCTTCCAGGCCTCGCTGGCCGCGACCGCCACGGCCACCGGCCTCGCCTGGTACAACTGGCGCGACTACAACCCGTTCGCAGCGGGCAGCGGCAAGGTGAAGACGGAGGAGGTCAACGGCGTGATGTATGTCACGTTCGACGGCGTCTACGAGTACGGCACGACCAACCCCGCGACGTTCCAGTGGCAGATCAACGTGGCCACCGGCGAAGTGACCATGGTCTGGGTCAGCATGGCCGTCGGTGCGAACACCACGACGATGGTTGTCGGCGGCACGCTCGCCGGAGCGGGCAGTGTGCCGGCCTCGGTCGACTTCGCGACGGCGGCGCCGTTCCTCATGGGCCCGCCCGTGTCGCTTGCGCCGATGGCGATGTCGGCCTCCCCGGCACCGGTCATCAACCCGAGCACGAACGTCACCTACACGATCAGCAACATCCCCGAGTTCGCCCCGAACACGGGTGTCTACCTGTCGACGCTGTTCCTCAGCGTGACGCCGCTGACGGCCGGAATCGACCTGGCTGGCCTGTTGACGCAGCAGCCGGGCTGCAGGGCCTACATCGGCACGCTGGACCTCGACCTCGGCGTCGCGCTGACCGGTGTCAGCAGCAGCTCGCGGTCGGTCACGTTCTCGGCGCCGGTGCTGACGCCGGGCCTCGTGATCGCCGCGCAGTCGGTGGCGCTGTTCGATCCGACGTTCCCGCTGTTGAACGGCGAGGCCGGCGGCCTCGTGGTCAGCAACGGCGTGCTCAGCGTCTGCCAGCTGCAGTGAGACCGTGAGGGAGCGCGATGCCCTGTGTGCCGGGGCATCGCGTTCGACGCCGGATCATGCGCCTGCGATCTGGCGACGCGCAGCGCGCGCGGCCTCGCTGTCCTGCGGGCCTGAGTGCACACGCCGCGAGGGACGGTCCTGCGTCACTACGGCGCGAGCCGTTCCACGCGCCACGCATCTGCGCTGCGCACGAACCGCAACCGATCGTGCAGCCGCGCGTCGCGGCCTTGCCAGAACTCGATCGACTCCGGCGCGATCACATACCCACCCCAATGCGACGGCCGCGGCACGTTGCCGTCGCCGACCTTCGCTTCCAGGTCGCGCACGAGCTGCTCCAGCTCCGCGCGTCCGTGCAGCACGCGGCTCTGCGGCGACGCGGCGCTCGCGAGCTGTGCCTGTCGCGGCCGCGACGCGAAGTATGCGTCGGACTCGGCGTCGGGAACGCGCGTCACCGTGCCTTCGATGCGCACCTGGCGGTTGCGCGGCGCGCCCCACCAGAACGTCGCGGCGGCGCGCGCATTCGCTGCGAGTTGCGCGCCCTTGTCGCTGCCGTAGTTGGTGAAGAACGAGATGCCGCGCGCGTCGATCTGCTTGCACAGCACGATGCGGCAGTGTGGCGAAGAGTCGTGGCCACAGGTCGCGAGAGCCATCGCGTTGGGTTCGGAGACTCCGGCTGCGCGCGCTTGCTCCATCCAGTCGCGGATCGTCTGCAGCGGATCGTGCGCGATGTGTTCGCGGTCGAGCGGCGCGTCGCCGTACTCGCGACGCATGCGTTCGAAGTCGGACGGGTTCATGCGCGCAGCATGCGCGCGCTGCGCCTGTCCGTCACCGGCGAGTCGCGCCTTCTGTCGGAGCGATCACGCTCCGGCGCGCACTGCGGGGCTCGTGCGAGCCTGCTGCAACTCGGCGCGCACGCCGACCAGCGCGAGGCGAACGTGCGCCGACTCGTCGGTCAGCGCGTCGCACTCGGCCTGTAGCAACACCGCGCGTTCCTCGAGCGCGTCGCAAGGCTCGCCGAGCAACCGGCGGAACGACAGCTCGCGCACGACGTGGTCGAGTTCGCACTCGAGTTCCAGCAGCAGCTGGCTCACGGCTCGCTCCTCGCAGATCCACCGCACCTCGAGTTGGCGGAGCCTCTCGGGATCGCCGTGGCAGTCCGGACGGAGATCAAGCGCGGAGGGCATGGCGACCTCCGAGGTGTGGGATCGCACGCGTCGCGCACTCGAGTTCGTCGGATGCGCAGCGCTGCAGGACGACCCGCTGCCGCAGCGACGCAGCGTGTTCGCTGCAGGCGTCCGCGGTGTGCCGCAGCAGTTCCAACTCGATCTCGGCCGCGCGCAGCTCAGCCTTTGCGCGCTTGCGTTCGAAGACCAGCCGCGCCGCCACATCCGCTGCGCCGCAGGCTGCCGTTCTCTCGTGTGGTTCCATGCCCGCACGATGGCGGCGGGCGATGAAGCGAGGCGGAGGCGAAGGTCAATCCGCGGCCAAGGCGCGCGCGGGCGGCGCGCCACAGGCCTTCGCCGTCGTCGTTCAGTCGACCCACTCGGCGACGAAGACGTTGGTCTCGCCTTCCTTCGCCGAGTAGCGGTTGCTCGCGAACACGAGGAAGCGGCCGTCCGGCGAGAACACCGGGAAGCCGTCGAAGTCCGGCGAGTTCGTGATGCGCTTGGGCTCGCCGCCGTCCTCGCTGACGACGAACAGGTCGAAGTTGCGCGCTGCCTTGTGGTCGCCTGTCTGCTGCGCGATGCGCATGCCTTCGAAGTTGCTCGAGAAGATGATGCGCTTGTCGTCGGGCAGGTAGTACGGCGCGAAGTTGGCGCAGCCGTTGTTGGTCACCTGCTTGAAGCCCGTGCCGTCGCGGTTGACGACCGTGATCTCCATGTGCGACGGGCGCACGAGCGCCTGTCCGAGCAGTTCGACGTCTTCCTTGCCTTCCTCCGGCGTGCGCGGGAACGCGGAGCGGAACACGAGCTTGCGGCCGTCGTGCGAAAAGAACGCGCCGCCGTCGTAGCCGGGGCGGTTCGTGATGCGCTTGACGTTGCTGCCGTCCGGTTCACAGGTGTAGAGCTCGAGGTCGCCGTCGCGCACCGACGTGAACACGAGTGTTCCGGTGACGGGGCACACGGTCGCCTCGGCGTCGTAGCCGGGCTCCTTGGTGATCTGCGTGATGCCGCTGCCGTCGGCGTTGGCGACGAACAGGTCGTACTCGCGGTGCACGTTCCAGACGTAGCTGCGGCCGGTGCGCTTGGCGACGGGCGGCGGCTCCGCGCCGTGGTGGTGCGTCGACGCGTAGACGACCTTCTTGTCGCCCTGCAGGAAGTAGCTGCACGTCGTGCGGCCGCCCGTGCTGATCTGCTTCATCTCGCCCGACGCGAGGTCGAGCACGTAGATCTGGTCCGCAGGCATCTCGGCGTTGCGGCGCTGCAGGATCAGCTTCTTGCCGTCGTTGGACCAGTAGGCCTCGGCGTTCTCGCCGTCGAACGTGAGCTGGCGCACGTTCTTCAGGTGGCCTTCGTCGGGCAGGGCGGCGACGGGCTTGCCGGCCTGGATCACGAACGGCTGGTGCGGGACGGTGGGCTCGACGTGCGATTGCTGCGCGCACGCGGCGAGGAACAGGAGGCCGAAGGCTTCACTACGCATGGGCGCAGTGAACCGCCCGAGGCGCGCGCCGACAACCGCGAAGGTGCGCAGTTGCCGACGGGATCAGTTGCCCTGCGAATGCGGGTGCAGCGAGCCGTTCTCGGGCAGGCCGAGCAACTGTCGTTCGGCTTCGTGGAGGTCCGGGTTGCGCGTGGTGAACTCGCGCTTGTGCTCGCCGACGATCAGCCGGAATCGCTGCACGAAGCGCGCCGGGTCCGGGAGCTTCGTGAGCCCGGACTTGGCGAGCGCATCGAGGTCTGCCTCCGCGCCGACCTTGTCGCTCGCGTCCGGCGTCAGCTTCTGCTCGTCGAGCCAGAAGTCGGCGCGGAGCCCGAAGTACTTCACGAGATTGCGAAGGTGGGGCAGCGTGATCGCCGACCGCCCCTTGCAGATGTCGGTCGCCGTCTGCGGCGATACGGACAGTGCGCGCGCGAGGTCGCGCTTCTTCAGCTTGCGTTGCTCGAGCTGCGCAACGATCTTCTCGTGGATGGAAACCATGGTGACGGACGATAGCCCTCGCGACCGGACGCGCCACGGACCCAACCGGAGGACTATGCTCGTTCCGATGGCGCAGATCCGCTTCGTATTGGTAGGTATGTTGGTGTGCGCATTCGGCCCAGGTTGCTCTTCGTCGCCGCAGCAGACGCAGACCGTGTGGCCGCCTGAAGACTTCCGGCTCGAGGTCGAATGGACGAGTGGCGGCGCGCCCGCGACTGCGCAGACGAAGCGTTTCGTCGTGCGAGCCGACGGCCTCTGCGTATTCGGGAAGTCCGCCTCGCCGCTCGTCGATCCGTTGAGCAAGTCGGCGCTGCCCGTGTTCGACACGATGTGCGCGTATCGCGTCCGTTCGGAGTGTGTCCGGTTGTTTGCCCGCAAGCTCGAGCAGCGCGGGGTCACCAAGCTCGAACTGCAGCAAGGCTCCATGGACGCGGCAGATGCGCCTGCGGTGCGCATCCTGCATCACGCCTTCGGCAAGGAGCACGCCGTGACCGCGGTCGGTCAGATCCACGGTGCGATCGTGCGGGTGCTGCACGTGGTGAATGCGCATCTGCCACCCAGCGAGTCGTTCTTCCTACCGGGCATGACGGGCGATCCGGAGCCCGAGAACCTCGCCGACGTGCCGGCGCCGGTCGCTGGCGTGCCCGGTGCGCTCGCGTGGCACGAGGAGCAGTTGCGGGCCGGCGGCGACCAACCGGGCCTGCTGCTCGACGCGTTCGCGCTCGCGTGCCGGGCCCAGGACCGCGCGCGCAGCGAGGACCTGCTGGCGCGTTGGGAGGCGGCGAGGCGCGCGGTTGCGAGCAAGGACGCCCCGTTCGTCGACGCGCCGCAGCTGCTGCCCGAGATGCTGCGGCGCATGCTGCCCTGAGACGGTCGCGGGCAACATTCCCCAGCCCGGGCCTCGCGTCGGGCTGCGTGGGTCGCCTCGTGCCGAGGCAGCCCTCCGACGCCGAACTGCCGATGGCACGGCTTGAGCCGAGAACGGCGACCGGCCGAAGAAGGGAGGTCGCATGGCGCCCTCCCAACCTCGTGAACCCTCCTCCGCGCAATCGGCCGCGCCGCGCGTGAAGTGGCACTTCGCGATCCTGACCTACGGGAACCTCGCCGAGACGAAGCGGTGCCTCGCATCGCTCGAAGCGACGGTCGACGAACCGTTCGTCGTGCATGTCGTCGACAACGCGTCGAAGGACGGCACGCAGCAGTGGCTGTCGTCGTGCGGCAAGCCGTGGTTGCGCGTGCATTGCAACGCGACGAACCGCGGCGTGCCCGGCGGCCGCAACGACCTGCTCGCGTTCGCACTGCCGCAGATGCAGCCGACCGACTGGCTCGTGTTCTGCGACAACGACCTCGAGTTCCAGAAGGGATGGCTCGCTGCGTTCCGCGATGCGATGGCGCGCTTTCCGTCGGCTCGCATGTTGGGACAGGTGGGCCATCTCGTGCACGTGCACGGCGATCGACGGACGCTGTTGCCGGCTCGCGCCGAGGTGGGACCCGTCGACGTGCTGAGCGGCGGGTTCGCATGCATGGTGCGCGCCGATGTCGCGGCGGCGATCGGGCCGTTCGACGAGAAGCTCGGCTTGTTCTGGCACGAAGACGACGACTGGAGCATTCGTGCGCTCCAACTCGGCGTCGAACTGGTCGCAGTGCCTCGCGCAGGCGTCGTGCACCACGAGCACGCGACCGGCGTCGCGAACGACGGATTGCGCGAAGGCGGGTCGTTGAAGAACCAGGCCTACCTCGTCGCGAAGTGGCGCGACAACGGTTGGATCGACGAAGGCGGTTGGGTTCGCCAGACGAGCGCGCACTACAAGCCGCCCGAGTTGCGGCGCGAACTGCAGCGACGTTGCGGCCGCGTCGCGCCGATCGGCCGCGCCGAGATGTTCGCGGCGGCCGACCTGCTCGATCGTCTGGTCGACGCGAAGGATCCCGCGGTCGCGTTCGCCCAGCGGCTCGAGCCGTTGCCCCTCTGCTGGAGCGAGTGGCTCGCGTGGAACCGCGAGACCGCGCTCGCATGCGGCGCGACGGAGCTCGCGATGCAGGTCGAACGCATCGCGCAGGCGACCGCACAAGGCAGCGTCGCGGCTCGACTGTCTGCTCTGGTCAAGGCGCCTTCGCCTTCGGTCGACGGCCCTGCTGGCAACGGCATCTGCGCGAGCTCGGACTTCGACGATCCGGAGTGGCTCGCAGCCGCGGACGCGCTAGAGCCCGGACACGCGATGCGCGACCCGCACGCGCGAGACCTGGCATTCTGGCTCGATGCTTCGGCCTTGCTGGCTGTGCGGAGGTCGATGCTCGGCGAACGCGACGCGACTGCATTGGTCGTCGGTCGCGCGGAGCCTCGGCTCGTCCGTGCGCTGCAGGGCGTCTGCGCGCGCGTCGTCGACTTCGATCCGGCGTCGCCTCCCGCAGACGGGACGTGCGCAGTCGCGATCTTCCTCCGCGCGCATGCGCCTTCCGTGTTCGCACAGGCGCTGCGCGCGTGCCGCGACGGCGCTGCAGTCGTGGTCGTGGGCGAGGCGTGCTTGGACGGCGCACCGACCGCGTTGGTGCCGCAGCCGATGCAGCTCGTGCACGAACTCGGCCAGCGCAACGGCCTCGCGCCGCTGTGGCCGATCCGCACTGTCGTCGATCCTGCGGTGCTCGAGGCGTGTTCCCACGGCAACGGTGAGCGCAACGGCCCCAAGCTCAGCGTGCTCGGCGAACGGCTGACGACTGGCTTCGTGGTCACGTTCCGTCGCGAGCAATCGTCGGGCGATCGCATGGCGCCGCGCGACACGTTCGCGATCCCGCGAGCCATTGCGAACCGCGCCGTCGTCGGCCTCGACCTGCGCACGATCGCCTACGCCGACTCGACAGCTCGCGGCATCGGCCACTACACGACGCACCACATCGCTGCGGTGGCGCGCCGCGCGCCGGACCTTCGCTTCGTCTGCTATCTGCCCGAGGGTCGCGAACTGCCGCAGTCGTTGCGCTTGCCCAACGTCGAGGCGCGCGACGTCGATGCGTTCTCGGCCGCGGACTGCGACCTCGTGCACCTGCCCGATCCGATGAACCTCGCGATCGGCTTCGACTCGCCGTTGCGCGCGTTCCGTCATCCGCGCACGACCGTCCTCTTCCACGACCTCACGCCGCTGCGCCACTACGTCGCGCACTGGCCTGCGGCCAACCGCGACGCCTACCTCGACCGCCTGCGCCAGATCGAGAAGTCCGATGCGCTGCTGCTGTGCAACTCGACGTTCACCGCGCGCGACGTAGCGGCGACGTTGTCGATCGACGCGACTCGGACGGTCCCGGTTCTCGCGGGCTACAACGGCAAGATCAGCAATCCGGATGCTGCGTCCATCGCGCTCGTGAAGCAGCGGCTCGGCATCCGCGGTGCGTTCGTGCTGCATGTCGGTGCGCTCGATCCGCACAAGAACTTCGCTGCATCGTTGTCTGCGTTCCTGCAGGTGCGCGGTCGCCGGCCGCTGCAGTTCGTGGTCGTCGGCGCAGTCGATCCAGGCATCGAGCAGTTCGCGCTGCTGTGCAACAAGAAGCGGATCCCGGACGTCGTGTTCACGGGCTACCTGCCGCGCGCGGACCTCGACGCGCTGTATGCGTCGGCATCGTCGCTGTTGTTCTTGTCGAAGGCGGAGGGCTTCGGCTTCCCGTTGCTCGAAGCGATGGCGGCTGGTTGCCCCGTGATCGGCACCGCGGTCACCTCGCATCCCGAGGTCGTCGGTGAAGCGGGCTTGCTCGTGCCGCTCGAAGGCGCTGCCGAGCACGCTGCCGCCGCGCTGCGCCGCGTGCTCGACGAGCCTGGCCTTGCCGATGGGCTGCGCGCACGGGGGCGGGCGCAGGCGGCGACGTTCTCGTGGGACAAGGTCGCGGACCGCACGATCGCCGCGTGGAACGCGATGCTCGAGCCGTCGTCGGGCCGCGTGGCATTCGACGGCGCCGCCGCCATCGCGGCGTCGTAGCAACGAGTCGGCGCGCAGTCCTGCGCTCAGCGCGCGGGCCGGCCGTTCTTCACGAACATGTGGATCGCGGCGCGCGCCTTCGGTGGCACGTCGGTGAACGAGATCGCCACGTAGTGCTCGCGACCGGTCGGGTCCACGGGCAGGCATCGGATGACGTGTCCGCGCACCGTGGGCAGGACTTCGGAGTCGGGCAGCGCGATCTCCAACTCCAGCGGCTCGCGCATCGAGAGGCGCGTCTTGCTGCGCACCGCGATGCCGAGTTCGGAGACGTCCTTCGCCGTGGTGGCGAGGTCGCCGGCGGCGCGTCTCAGGGTGACCGCGAACTCCGCGAGGGCGCGCGGGCGGCGGCGACGTTCGGTGGGGGGTATTGCGGGCTGCACGAGTGAGAAGGCTACTTCAGCGCGCCTTCGTCGCAACGTGCTCGGCCGTCGTGTCGGAGCTGCGAACCGGAGAAGATTGTGTCACGAACTCCCGTGGCAACGGTTCTAGGGGGCGATGACGGCAGGTTCCGATTCCCAGCACGACGGATCGAAGGATCCGTTCCCCGGCAAGGAGCCGGTAGCCGACCCGGCCCCCACCGAGCGGACGCGGTTCCTCCAGCGGATGCTGGAGGACCAGGAGCGCGGCCGCTTGCAGCCGGTCGAACGCTACGTCGCCGAGTTCGCGCGGATCGAGGACTTCGTCCGCAGCGAGCACAGCAACCTCAGCAAGCCCGCGAGCTCGGATGGCGAAGACGACGTCTTCACGCAGGACTTCCGCAAGGGCGATCGAATCGGCCGCTACGAGCTCGTGCGCGTGATCGGCGAGGGCGGCATGGGGCGGGCCTGGCTGGCGCGGGACCCGATGCTCGCGCGCGACGTGGTGGTGAAGGCGTTGCGCGGCGACGTCGACGCGGACGACCCGGGCCACGAACGGCTGCGTCGCGAGGCGCGCGTGCTCGGCAAGCTCGACCATCCCGCGATCGCCAAGGTGCTCGACATCCTCGAGGACGGCAAGCGCGCCTACCTCGTGCTCCCGTTCTACGACGGCGAGACGCTGGCGAGCCGCATCGCCCGCGCGCGCGCCCGCAGCGAGAGCGCCGCGGTGCAGACTGGGCCGTGGGTCGACATCTCGGCGGCTTCGGCGAGCGATCGTCCTGCGTCGCTGCGCGCGCTGCTGGAGTTCTTTGCCGCAGTGGCCGATGCGCTGCACACGGCGCATCGCTCGGGCGTCGTGCATCGCGACTTGAAGCCGCAGAACCTGATCGTCCAGGCGGACGGCAGCCCGGTCGTACTCGATTTCGGCCTCGCGCTGCCGACGTCGGATGATCGTCTGACGCAACCGGGAGAAGTCATCGGCACGCCGCTCTACATGTCGCCGGAGCAGGTCGACGGCAGTCGCCCGGTCGACGTGCGCTCCGACGTGTACTCGCTCGGGGTCACGCTCTACGAGTCGCTCTCGCTCGTGCATCCGTTCACCGGCGACGGCGGGCGCGAGGCGACGTTCCATCGTGTGTTGCGTGGCGACCCGGTGCCGTTGCGCCGGCATCAGTCGCTGATTCCGCGCGACCTCGAGGCCGTCGTGCAGAAGGCGATGGAGCGCGAGCCGCAGCGGCGTTACGCGGACGCCGCGGCGTTCGCTCGCGAGTTGCGTCGTGTCATCGCGTTGGAGCCCACGGAGGCGCGTCCGGTGAGCGGCATCACGCTGTGGGTCCGTCGCGCGACGCGGCGGCCGCGGCGGCTTGCGGCGGCCACGGTGACCGCCACGGTCTTCGCGGCCGCGGGTTGGATGTCGTGGGACTCGGCGCTTGCGAAGGAACGGATCCTGGGCAGCCTCGAGGAGCAGCGCCAAGGACTCGTCGAGCGCAACGCGGAGACGCTGTCCACCGGTCTCGTGCTCGACTGGTGCGACTTCATCGCGGGCGAACGCAACCTGCTCGGCGACGAACGAGCGCTCGCGGACCTCGACGCGCTCGAACTCCGCGGCCTCGCGATGCAACCGCCGCTCGGCGTCTGCCGCGCGTTGCTGCTGCGCGGCGCGATCGTCGAGACGCACGGCGTTGCGGCGAAGCGCGACGTGCTCGAACGCTACGCACGGTTGTTCCGCAAGTGGCCCGACGAGCCACGCAAGGCGTGGGTCGCGTTCGCGGCGGCACGCTGGGCCATCCATCACGCCGACGACCCGAGCGCGGGCGAGAGCTATGCGGACGAAGGGCTCGCCCTGGTGGAGCGGCTCTCGCTCGCCGGCGCGTGGACCAGGCTCGCTGCGCTCGAGATCGCGGCCGATCCCGAGTTCTGGGTCGCGGAACGCCGCAGGGCCGATGCTGCGGGAGTCGAGGACTCGCGCGGCCAAGGGCTGTTGCTGAGGGCGCAGGCGCTCGCGAAGCAACGCCGCGTCGACGAGGCGTTGCGCGACGTCGGCGACGCCATCGCCGATCTCGATCGTTGCGGCAACGCGCATCGACTCGCGAACGCGCTGGCGCTGCGCGGCGATCTGCTCGTCGGGAACGGCGACACCGAGGGCGCGCGTGCCGATGCTCGTCGCGCCGCTGCGCTCTACGAAGCAGGTTTCACGGATCCAACGCCCGACAATCGCAACCGACCCGGCGCGCCCGAAGTCCGGGTGCGCGACCGCCAGGGCGTCGATTCGATGCGCAAGCTGGAAGCTCGCGCGCTGATGGCAGAAGGGTCGTGGGGCGCCGCGCGCGCGTTGCTGTCCGTCATCGAGTCGGATCGCGAGCCGACTCGCATGAGCCTTGTCAACAGCGACGTGCCGCTGCTGCTCGCGGAGTGCTTGTTGCGGGATCCGTCGATGACCAGTGGCCGTGCTCGCGCCGTTCGCGAACAGCTGGCGCGCGGTCGCGCCTTCTGGACGCCGCGTGCAATGACCCCAAAGCTCGCGGCGGCGTTGCGTATCGAAGCCGAGCTCGTCTCGCTCGACGGCGGGTTCCACGCAGCCGAGGAGTTGCGACAGCGCGCCGATCGCTTGGAGAAGGGTCGATGACCGATTCGTCGACGCAGACCTTGGTGCGTGCGATCCAGTCCGGCGACGCACAGGCGACCGAAGTGCTGTTCGCGCGCTACCTCCCGCGCGTCGCTCGCATGGTGGCGCTGGAGCTCGGCGTGTCGCGCCGCCAGCTGACCGCTGACGCCGAGGACCTCGTGCAGGATGCGCTGATCCGCGCGCTGCGCGGGCTTCCCGCATTCGAGGTCCGCAGTCCGGGCGCGTTCGCGGCATGGCTCGCTCGCATCGTCGAGAACTGCGTGCGCCAGCGACGGCAGACCGAGGGCAACACGAAGTCGCGGCTGCTGTGGCAGCGCTACGGCGACCTCGACCTCTCCGAGTCGTTCCTGTCGGCGCGTGAAGAGTCGCCGAGCCGCATCCTCGCGGGCGCAGAGTCCAACCAGCAGCTCGAGCAGGCGCTGCTCGCGCTGCCGAGCCTCTACCGTCGGACCCTGTCGCTGCGGCACATCGCCGGCGCGACCTATGCGGAGATCGCGCAGGAACTCGGCCGCACCGAGGTCAGCTGCCGCAAGATCGCGCAACGCGCGATCGAGATGCTGCGGGCCGGGCTCGGGGACTGAGTTGGAACGACCCGGCTGCGTTCCGCGGACCGCGCCGGACCGCAGGATGCTGCGAGTCCGGCAACGGTCGCGCGCGTCGATCAGAAGCCGATGCGCGCGGTGATCCCGTTCGACCACGCGAGCGGCCAGACGTTGGGCAACGTCGGGTCGTAGGTCGCGCACTGGAAGTAGATCGGGATCGCGAACAACGCCGACGCTGCCGGCATCGTGATCGAGAACGTGCTCTGGCCGATGCCGTCGGAGAGCGTCCAGAACAACGCATCGTCGGGAACGAGCAGCTGGCAGCCGACCGGGAAGCCGAGCTGCGCGAGGTTGAACGGCAGCGGAATCGTGTTCCACGTCGTGTTGTTGAACCCGAGCACGAACCAGTTGAAGGAGTTCGGCACGAGGTTCGAGCCGAGCAGTTGCAACGAGTTGCCGAACGTCGGCCGCGTCACCGCAGCGAGGATCGGCGTGCCCACCGAGCTGGAGCACGGCGTGCCGAAGCTCTGCGTGAACGCGCCCGGCGAGACCCACGTCTCGGTCGCCTCAGCGGACGTGCAGCCCGTGCCGCCGTGGAGCACGACTTCCTTGCGGATCTCGTCGTAGCCCATCGCCGGCGCGTGGCGACCGCTCGGCTTGGACAGGTTGGTGACTTCCATCCAGCCGCTGCTCGGACGGTAGGCCCACGTGTCGCTGCGGTTGCCGGTCGAGCCGGTGATGCCGCCGAAGATGATGAGTTCGTTGCGCGCGCGATCGAACGTCATCTGCTGCAGACGACGCGCAGGCGGGGCCACGGGCGTCGCGATCTGGCTCCATGCGAGGCCGTTCCAGCGCCAGAGGTCGTTCTGCTCGCCGCCCGAAGGACCGGTGGTGTTGCCGCCGAACAGCTTGATGTCGCTGGCGATGCTGTCGAAGGCCATCGTGGCGCCGAAACGAGCCGAGGGACCGGTCGATGCGACCTGCACCCAGTTCACTCCGTCCCACGCCCACGTGTCGTTGTAGCGAGCGCCGCCGCCGCTGCCGTCGATCGTGCCGCCGAACAGCACGACGCGGCCGAGGCCGTAGGCCATCGCGCCGTTGCAGCGTGGGCTCGGGCTGTTCGCGGGGAACTTCTGCGCCCAGCTCGTGCCGTCCCATTCCCACGTGTCCCCGAGTCCACCGCCGCCTGGAGCGATGCCGCCGAAGACGACGAGTCGGTTGCGCAGGATGTCATAGGCCGCGAAGTGCCCGCCGCGCGGGCTCGGGGCCGTTGCCGGAGTCGCGAGTTGGCTCCAGTTGGCGCCGTTCCACGACCACATCTCGTTGGTGAAGCCCGCCGGCGTAGCGCCGCCGAACATCAACAGCGACTGAGTCGTCGAGATCCAGGAGAGGCTGTGGACGTGACGATCGCCGGGCGTCGTGTTCGACGCCTGACGCCAGTCGAAGACCTGCGCCGCGATCGGGCCAGGCAGCGCCCACGTCTGCGTCGCGCCAGCGGGATCCGAGGTGTTGCCGCCGTGGATGACCACTTCGCGACGGGTCTCGTCGTAGGCCATCGAGTGTGCGTGACGGGCCGAAGGCGCAACCGTTGTCGTCAACTGCACCCAGCCACTCGTCGCATCCCAGGTCCACGTGTCGGAGTAGTTCGTGGCGCCACCGGGAGTGCCGCCGAACATCAGCAGCTTGTTGCGACCCGTGTCGAACGTGAGGCCGTGGAGGCGTCGCGCCGGAGGCGCGGAGGGGGTGCTGATCTGTGACCACGCGGTGCCGTTCCACGACCAGAGGTCGTTCCGGTAGCCCGCGAGCGACGGCAGGCTCTGCGTCATGCCGCCGAACATCTTGATGTCGCCGTTGGCAGGATCGGCAACCATCGCGTGGTCGAAGCGAGCACCGGGTCCGGTGGTGGACGCTTGAGTCCAGTTGGTGCCGTCGAAGGTCCACGTGTCGCCGAAGCGCGCGCCGGCGCCGCTGCCGTTCACCGTGCCGCCGTAGAGGACAATCTGTCCGTTCGCATACGCCATCGCCGCTTCGGTGCGCGCACTCGGCGCATTCGCGGGGTTGCGCTGCGTCCAGCCCGCCGAATCCCATTCCCAGGTCTCGTCGTTGCCGGCGCCGCCGCTGACTGTTCCGCCGAACAGCACGACCTTGCCGCGGGAGGAGTCGAAGGCCCACGAATACGCGGTGCGCGGGCTCGGGCCGGAAGCGAACTGCGTCTGTTGGCTCCATGCAGAGCCGTTCCACGACCACAAATCGTCCGGGCTGCCGCCGCCGAACAGCAGCACGGTCTGGGTGGTGGGCATCCAGAGGCTCCGAGCTGCGACGCGGGAGCTCGGCGTGCCTGCTGCTGCGAGGCGCCAGTCGGACTGCGCGACGAGGGCCGCGCCTGTGAGAGTTGCTGCGAGAAGTAAGTGGCTTCTGGTCATGGTTGCTCGGTTGGAAGAAGCCCTTTCCAACCGTCGCCGCGCGACGCCGTGACAAGAAAACGCGCCCTGCGCGCTCGAGCGCAACCGCGATGCGGCCCTTGCAATCAGGGCTGCAGCGCCATGCTTGCGCTCAGGCGTGCACGCCCGGCGCTTCCATGCCGGTCTTCTCGACCCACTCAACGTAGCTGCCGGGGTAGATCACCGGCGCGCCGCCGCTGGGGCACGCGGACACGTCGAGCACGCGGTTCGCGAGGCCGCGCAAGAACGTGCGGTCGTGGCTCACGAAGATCATCGTGCCTTCGAAGTTCCTGAGCGTCTCGACGAGCATCTGCTTGGTGACGATGTCGAGGTGGTTGGTCGGTTCGTCGAGCACGAGGAAGTTCGGCGGGTCGAACAACATCTGCGCGAGCACGAGGCGCGACTTCTCGCCGCCGGACAGGATCTCGACGCGCTTGTCCGGCTCGTCGCCCGAGAACTGGAATGCGCCGAGCAGCGTGCGCTTCGTGCCTTCGCCGACGAGCGGGAACCTGCTGTCGAGTTGGCCGAGCACGGTCAGCTTGGGATCGAGCACATCGAGCGACTGCTGCGCGAAGTAGCCCATCACGACGCTGGGGCCGATCTTCACCGTGCCCGAGTCCGGCGTGATCGCGCCGGACAGCATCTTGAGCAGCGTGCTCTTGCCTGCGCCGTTCTGTCCCATCACCGCCCAGCGTTCGCCGCGGCGGACCTCGAAGTCGAAGTTCTTGTAGATCGTGCGCGCGCCGTAGGCCTTGGACACGCCCTTGCAGATCGCGACGTCTTCGCCGACGCGCGGCGGCTTCTGGAACGCGAACGGCACGACGACGCGCTTCTTCGGCGGGTCGATGCGCTCGATCTTGTCGATCTTCTTCTGGCGGCTCTGCGCCTGCGCGGCCTTGGCGACGTGCGTGCCGAAGCGGTCGATGAACCGCTGCATCTTCGCGAGCATCGCCTGCTGGCGCATGAACGCGGCTTCCTGCTTGGTCGCGCGGTCCGCCTGCTGCTTCTCGAGGAAGTCGTAGTCGCCCGTGTAGGAGATCAGCTCGCCGTCGTCGATGTCGATGATGCGCTTCACGACGCGGTTCATGAAGTCCTTGTCGTGGCACGTCATGAGCACGGCGGAGCGCGTGTTCTTGAGGAACTGCTCGAGCCACAGGATCGACTCGATGTCGAGGTGGTTCGTCGGCTCGTCCATCAGCAGGACGTCGAAGTCGCCGAGCAGCACCTTGGCCATGCCGACGCGCATCTTCCAGCCGCCCGACAGCGCGCCGACGTCGCCGGCGATCATCTCGTCGCGGAAGCCGAGGCCGTGAAGGATCTCCTTCGCCTTCGCCGCGAGCTCGTAGCCGCCGAGCGCCGAATACTGCTCCTGCGCCTCGCCGTAGCGCGCGAGGATCGAGTCCATCTTGTCCTGCTGGTCGGGGTCGGCCATCGCCGCCTCGAGCTTCTCGATCTCGTGGTGGAGCTCGCCGACCTTGCCGCAGCCGATGATGACTTCGTCGAGCACGGAGCGGCCGCCCATCTCGCCTTGCTCCTGGCGGAAGTGGCCGATCGTCACGCGCTTCGGCAGCGACACGTCGCCGTCGTCCGGATGGTCCTCGCCGGTGATGAGGCGGAAGATCGTCGACTTGCCTGCGCCGTTCGGGCCCACGAGGCCGACCTTCTCGCCGGGGTCGAGCTGCATGCTCGCGTCGACGAAGAGGACCTGGTTGCCGTGGCGCTTGTTGATCTTGTTGATCGCGATCATCGACGGCTCTTGGTGCGGTGTGCGTTGGCGTAGTCGACGAGCTCGCGCCACTGCGCGTGCAGGTCGTGGGTGTCTGCTTCGATCGGCTTCTTGAAGTAGCAGGCGAGGTGCTTCATCGCGCCCTTCTCGCCGTGCTGCGCCGCGAGGTCGCACCAGCGCACGAGGTCGAGCACGAGCGGCGCGGCGAGGATCGCATCGCAGCCCTGCCAGACGAACTGCATCGCCATGCGGTGCCCGAGGAAGCCTTCGAAGTGCACGAAGTCCCACGCGGTCTTGTGGTCGTGCAGCGACGGCACGTAGTCGATGCCGACATGGCTGTGCAGCGGATAGCCGAGGATCTGCGGCAGCAGCGCGTCCTTCGTCGCGATCTTCGCCTGCTTGTTGTCCGAGTCGGCGAGCACGGCGCCGTCGCGGTCGCCGAGGATGTTGTAGCCCTGCCAGCTCAGCACGCGCAGGTCGCGGATCTTGAACATCGGCGCGAGCGCGGACTTCACCAGCGTCTCGCCGGTCTTGCCGTCCATGCCCGCGTAGGGCGCGCCGTTCTGCTCGAACAGCTCGCGGATCGCCGGCAGCAGCGCGCCGTTGCTCGGCGTGAAGTGCACGAACGGGAATCCGAGCTTCGCAGCCGCGTAGGCGTAGAGCGACGAGCTGCGCACGGCGCGAGTATCGTTCTTGTCGATCGCCTTCTCGAACGCGGCGAGCGTGCGGTGCGCGGGGTTCGCGGCGAGCTCGGGCTCGGTCGACGTCAGGTTGACGCAGACGACGCGGTCGAGCTTGTGCTTCTTCTGGAACGCGCGCAGATCGTCCTGCAGCCGGTCGGCCTCCTGACGCAGCGTGCGCGCGGCGCCGCGGCGGCCGCCGGTCACGCGTTCGATCGTGGCTCCGGCGTTGACGAGCGCGCCGGGCTTCACGTTCTTGCTGAGCTGCCTGAGGTCCTTCTCGAGCGCATCGATCAACGGCAGCGGCAGCGTGCCGTTGTCGCCGTGGATCTCGCGCGCGGACTTCGCCCAGTCGCCGCTGCGCATCTCGTGGCCGCCGAACACGAGGCCGTCGATCGGCGCGAGCGGGAGGCCGCGGCCGACTTCGGTCTCGGTCGCGAGGCCCTGGGGCCGCGCGAGTCCGCGGGCGATCGCGCGCGCGCCGAGCACCACGGTCGTCGCGAGGCCGCCGTAGGCGCCGAAGATCCACACGCCGAGGCGCGCGGACCGGGTCTTCTTGGTGGGTGTCTTGGCCAAAGGGCCGAGCAGGATAGCGCGACGCTTCGTGCGCGCACGGGGGGATCGGCGGTCCGTCGTCGGAGCGGGGCGCTAGCGCTCGGCGTCCCGCGCGAGGACCTCGAACTCCGCCGCGGTCCCGACGCCGTCGTGGATCGCGACGACTTCGCCGCTGCGGTCGTAGGCGACCGTCTGCGGCAGCGCGCCGAGTTCGAGGTCGAGAGCCTCTCGCAAGGCGATCAAGTCGCCTTCGCTGCAGATGCACTGCGGGGAGTCGATGCGCAGGCCCTCGGCCTTCACCGCGACCTTGCGCCGCGCCGACTCCGGCGTCGCGCCGTCGACCGCGAACTCCATCGCCACGCCGAGGACGATGCCGCCGCGTTGCCGGAACGCGCGCGTGCCGACGTCGAGGTCGGGCAACTCGGCGACGCAGGGGGCGCACCACGTGGCCCAGAAGTTCACGAGCAGCGGTCGCCCGCGGTGGCTGGCGATGCGGGCCGCGAGTTGCTCGGCCGTCAGGATGTCGATGCCGTGACCGTTCGCGACCGCGTGCGTCGAAGTCGCGTCGGCGCATCCCGCCAGCGCCCAGGCGATACCCGCGAGCGCGAGCGTCCGCGCGCGGTCAGTTGCCGCCACGTTGGCCGCCGTCTTCCGGACGCGAGCCCTGGCCGCCGGGGCCGCGGCGTTCGCCGCCGCCTTCGCCGCGTCGACGTCCTTCGCCGCGCTGTCGCCGCCCGCGGTTCTCGCCGCCGACGCGCTTGATCGAGCAGCCGACCTCGCGCGTGCTCGACGGTTCGACCGTCTCGCCCTTCGTCAGCTTGCCGAGAACGTCGCGCAGGTAGTTGGTGCGCGTGTCCGCCTTGGCGTCGCGCTGGTCGTCGTCGACGAGGCCCTTGTAGACGAGCTTGCCGTCCGAGCCGAACACGTAGACGTGCGGGGTCGACGTCGCGGCGAACAGGTCCGCGACCTTGTTGCCGTGGTCGACGAGCACGCGGAACGGCAGGCCCTTCTCGGCGAGGTGCGCGCGGATGTTGTCGTAGGGCTTCTTCGCGTCCTTGTCGTCTGCCGCGGGCTGGGGCTGCGGCTTCTCGCCGATCTCGGTCACGTTGCTGTCGACGTGCAGGAAGACGACTCCCTGCTCGGCGAAGTCCTTCTGGATCTGCGCGAGGCGCTCGTCCCACTGCGCCTGCACCGGGCACTGGATCGAGTAGAAGTTGACGACCGTCACCTTGCCCATGAGGTCCTTGGCCTTCTGCGCGACGCCGTCGATGTCGAGCAACTCGAGCTCGCCGTCGATGCGCTGGCCGAGTTCGAGGGTCTTGGGCTTCGGTTGGTCCGCGGTCTTTGCGGCCGCGGGCGGAGTCTGCGGCTCGGTCGGCTGCTTGGGCTCTTGCGCGATGCCGGCTGCGACGAGGAGGAAAGGAAGGAGCGCGGATGCGTGCATGGTTCTGGCTGCGGGATCGAGGGCGGCCCGAACGCAGGTTGCCGAACGGGGCCCACGTCGATCCGGCGGTCGGCCTGGCGATCGCGGGCTGGGATCCCCACGGCGCAGGGATTGCCGCGGAAGGGAGTGTCCCTGCCTGCCGCGATTCGGCGATTTTTGGCGTTAGGTTCCGTCGCATCGGAGCAATTAGTCCATGTCTCAGGACTCTCCCCGGCTCCGCACGCCAGCGCGGCTGCCTCAGGGCGACCCCGAGGCGGTCAGTCTGCGAGCCGTAGCCATCGGGAGAACGGATGCGGCCGCGCAGGTTGACCCGGAGTCGACGGTGACGTCGGCTCCACGGGCTGTGCGGGGGCATGGCTCGTAGGGAAGGCGGCTCCGGCGTTATTGCCGGGGCCGCCGGCCCGCCCTCTCGCTCGCGGTCGTCGATGCGGTTGCCCCGCGTCCGCCGTGGTGCTTGACGGCAGATCAAGCCCAGTCCGGCCGGGTGTGCACGCAAGGCGCAGTCAGATCAAAGGATGCGTCGGATCGAGCGCACCAGCGCCGCCGTGCTGCCGAGGCCCGAAGCCATCGTCCAGCGGTCCTTGGCGTCGTTGCCGAGAACGAGGCCGGCCGAGTGGTTGCTGCGCACGGCGTCGACCTCGGGATCCGGGTCGTAGGCGCCGAGGGCGCGGCGCACGGACTCGACGTCCTCCGGCTTGCCCGAGAGCAGGATCCAGCCGTCGGCCATTCCGCGGCTCGACGCGTAGTCCGCCAGCTCGGCCGGCCCGTCGCGCTCGTCGAGCGAGATCGACACGAACCGCAGTTGCTTGCCGAACTCCGCAGGGAAGTGGCTTTGCGCATCCACCAGCGTCGCGGTGGACGCCGGGCACACGCCTTCACACTGCGTGTACATGAACTGGACCACGACGGCGTGGCCAGCGATCACGTCGTCGTAGAGCTTCCGTTCGCGGCCGTGCTGGTCGACGAAGGTCGCGTTCGGGATGCCGCGTGCGTTCTGGCCGGTCGCGTCGCGTCGCGGCGTCGCGGAGGCCTCGTCCTCGCCGCGCAGCGCGAAGAGGACGAAGCCCGACAGCAGGATCGAAGCGCGAAGCAGCATCGGCTCAGACCACGTCGAAACAGGTCATCATGTAGGCGTCTTCGTGCTCGGTGGTGTGGCAGTGCATCACCCACCGGCCCGGATAGTCGCGGAACTTCACGAACACCTCGATCTCGTCGTTCGCGCCGAGCAGGACCGTGTCCGTGCGCGCGCTGCCATCGCGTTCGAGGGGGCCGGGCACGCGGCCGTTGCGGCGCAGGATGCGGACGTGCTCCAGGTGCGTGTGGATCGGATGCCACCAGCCGCCGCTGCTGTTGCGCAGCGTTCAGATCTCACCTTGCCCGCGGCGTGCCGTGAAGATCGGCCGCTCGAGGTCGACGGACTCGCCGTTGATGACCCAGACGCCGTTGCTGCGTCCGAAGCGCAGTTCTCGCCGAGTGGCCCGCGCGAGCTCCGCCGCGGGGATCGGGTCGAACGGACGCAGCACGTCCGGGACCTGGCTCGCGTCCGGCGCGGGCGCGCCGACGACGATCTTGAGGAAGCGGTCGCCGCGCGGCCTGAGTTCCGGCCGGTCGAATGTGCCCTTCGGGCCGCGGCCGTCGGGCTGGTCGAGGCGGTTCTCGAGGAACAGCTCGGTCCCGGGCGCGAACCGCGAGAAGTCGATCACGAGCTCGCGACGCTGCGCCGGGCACAGGAACGCGTGGTTCTGGCCGCGGACCGTCTGCGACAGCAGGCCGCCGTCGGTGGCGATGACGTCGAACGGAATCGCCTGGCCGCTCGCGGTGCGCAACTGCAGCCAGAGGAAGCGAGCGTTGCAGCCGTTCAGCAGGCGCAGGCGATACTTGCGCGCGCGCACGTCGAGGACCGGTTGGACCGCGCCGTTGACGAGGAACAGGTCGCCGAGGAACCCGTTGTGGTCGAGCGGGTCGTACCAGAGCTGGCCCTGCGCATCGAGGCGACGGTCCTGCAGCACGAGCGGCACGTCGTACTCGCCGCTCGGCAACCGCAGGCCGGTCGCCTCGTCGCCCGTGTCGAGTTCGTCGAACAACAGGAAGGCGCCGGCGAGGCCGCGGTAGACGTTCTGCGCGGTGTAGTCGAGGACGTGGTCGTGGTACCACATCATCGAGGAGCGCTCGTGCACGTCGGCAACGCCGTCGATCGCGCCCGGGTCGAGGCCCGGCATGCAGTAGTCGTAGTGCTCGCCCGGGTGCGTCACGGCGTGGTAGCCAGCGACGTTCTCGGGGAATCCGTCGCTCGCCGCGGGCAAGTGCGCGCCGTGCCAGTGGATCACTGTCTCGGTCACGCCGAAGCCCACGTGGTCGCGCGGCAAGTCGTTGTGGTAGCGCACGACGATGGGATGGCCGACGCGTTGCACGATCGTCGGGCCGAGCATGAGGTTGCTCGAAGCCACGTTCGCGTCGCGGTAGCCCCACACGCGCGTCAGCGGCAGTTGCGGGTGCAGGCGCACGCTGCGTTGCTCGGCAACGAGCTCCAGGAAGGTCGTCGGTTCGGTCGCCTGGCTCGGCACTTCGGCAGTGCTCACGAATGCGGGTCGCGGCTGTGCGATCGCCGGGCGCGGCAGGGGTGCGAGGAACGGCGTAACGCGCGGGCTCGCAGGCGGATCGCCGAGCGACGTGCGAGCGATCGGGCCGAGCGCGTTGGCGTTGCGGGAGAAGAGTCCGAGACCGCCTGCGGCGAAGCCGAGGCGGAGCAGTTCACGACGTTGGAGCATGGAGATAGGCGCCGAGCTTCCGCGCGGCGGGAGTGCCGAGCGTCGGGTGGTGCGGTCGCCGGGAGGAGAGAGCACGCGGTGGGGGGGGGCCGCGAGCTGGTGGCCGCGAACGTTCGGTGGCATCGGTATCTCGGATGCAGCCGAGCCAGGGAACACCGCGCATGTCAGGTTCTCGCCAACTTTCGTTACGGCGCGGCGTCGCGTTCGCCCCGAAGTCGCACGGCCCGGATGTCCTGCGCGCGGTCGCCTGTCGCGGTGGGTCGCTTTCGCATTCGGTCCTCTTTTCGCTGCTGCTCGCTGCGGCGTCGCGGGTCAGCGCTGGCTAGAACGCGCGCATGTCCGCTGCTCGTCGTCTCCATGCTCTCGGTCTCCTGTTGCTCAGCCTGTCCGTTCCCGCGGTGACTGCGCGCGCGCAGTCGTCGACCGAAGCGGCTCCTGCGCTCGCGCGCGATGCTGTGGTCACCTTCCTGCGCGCTAACCTGCGCGAGCAGGACCGCGGATGTGACGACGCGTGGCTCGCGCAGCAGGCGCACCTTGCGCTCGTGGCGCGCCAGGCCGTGCCGTGGGGAGCTTCGCTGTCGGACGAGATGTTCCTGAACTTCGTCGTGCCCTACGCGCAGGCGAACGAAGCGCGCGAAGACTGGCGCACCGGCGCCGCTGCGCGCTTCCTGCCCAAGGTGGCGGACTGCAAGACGCCGGGCGAGGCAGCGCTGCGTCTCAACGCCACGATCTTCAACGAACTCGGCGTCCACTACTCCACGCAGCGGAAGCGCGCGGACCAGGCCCCGAGCGAGTCGATCGAGCAAGGCAAGGCCTCGTGCACCGGCTTGTCGATCCTGCTCGCCGACGTGTGCCGCGCGTGCTGCATCCCGGCGCGCCTCGTCTCGGTGCGTTGGCCGCACAAGCAAGGCAACCACACCTGGGTCGAGGTCTGGGACGGAACCGATTGGCGATTCGTCGGCGCCGACGAACCGGATCCCGCGGGCTTCGACCGCGCGTGGTTCACCGGCGACGCGGCGCAGTGCGCGGACGCGGACGCTGCGCATCGGATCTGGGCGTTGTCGTTCGCGCCGACCGGCGCGACCTTCGAACTCGGTTGGGCGCCTTCGGTGCGCGCGCACGGCATCGACGTGACTGCGCGCTACGCGAAGGGAGCTTCGAAGCAGGATCCCGCGCCGTTGCCGAACGGAGTGTCGTCAGCCGACGCGGCGCTCGCTGCGCAACTCGACCGCTTCTTCGCCGCCGACGCGGCGACGCAGGCGACGTTCGAGTTCGATCGCAACCTCGATGCCGAACTGAAGACGCGCGAGGGCGACGCGCGGTTGCGCAAGCTCGCGTTCGAGGCATGGAAGCGCGCGCCGCACGCGTCGATGCGCGAGGACTTCGCCGCAGACCGCGTCCGCGCCGGCGGCAAGGAGAGCCCCTACACGAAGAAGAACGTCGGCGAGAAGCCTGCGACCGGCTGGGGCCTCGTCATCGCGATGCACGGCGGCGGCGGCGTGCCGAAGGAGTTCAACGACAGCCAGTGGCGGCACATGCAGATCTACTACAAGGACCACCCGGAGGCGGGCGGCTACGTGTACTGCGCATTGCGCGCGCCGACCGACGAGTGGAACGGCTTCTACACGGACTACTTCTACCCCGTGCTGGAGCAGTTGATCGCGCAGATGGTCGTGTGCGCCGACGTCGATCCCGACAAGGTCGTCGCGATCGGCTACAGCCACGGTGGCTACGGCGCGTTCGCGGTCGGGCCCAAGCTGCCGCATCGCTTCTCGGCGGTGCACGCGAGCGCTTCGGCTCCGTCCGACGGCCAGACGGTGGCGACGGGCCTGCACACGTTGCCGTTCACGTTCATGGTCGGCGGCAAGGACACGATGTACGGACGTCGCGACCGCTGCGTCGCGTTCGACGCGACGCTCGGCGAACTGCGCGCCGCGCATGCGGGGCTCTACGCGAACGCGAAGTTCACGTTGGTCGAGAAGAACGGCCACACCGGCCTGCCCGATCGCGACTTGCTCGCCGAGCTCGTGCCGCTCGTTCGCACTGCGTTGCCGCGCACGTTGCGTTGGGAACTCACGGACGGCGTGGTCGCGGATCACTACTGGCTGTCCGTGGACGCGCCTGCGGCCGGCCGGTCCCTCGAGGCGAAGCTCGACGGCAACGAGCTGCGGCTGACTGCGAAGGGCGACGGCAAGGTCGAGGCTTTGCTCGACGCGAGGCTCGTCGACATGGCAAACGACGTCGTCGTCGTGCGTGGCGAAGCGCGCAAGTCAGTGCGGCCGGAGCCGTCTCTCGGCGTCCTGTGCCGCACGCTCGAGAAGCGGCGCGATCCGCAGCTCGCGGCCACCTGGATCCTGCCGCTGCAGTGATGCGTTCGCGCCGCGGCGTGGACACGACCTGCGGCACGCGCGATAACGCAGCGGTGCGATCGCGCATCACTCGGTGGATCCTGCTGCTCGTCGTGCTCGTCGCGGGCGGCTGGTACTTCGGCTTCCGCGCCAAGGACGGCGATCGCGAGCTGCCCGTCTACGTGACCGGCGCCGAGCGCATGGCCGCGGGCGAAGAGATCTACCGCAAAGGCGAGGACGCCAAGGTCTTCACCTACCCGCCGTTCGCGGCGTTGCCGTTCGTGCCGTTCGTCGTCGTGCCCGCGAAGTGGCAGCCGGCGGCGTGGTTCGCGATCAACTTCGCGCTGCTGCTGCTGGTCCTGCGGTTCCTGCACCGTTGGGGCTCCAACGAATGGCCCGACGCGGGGCCGCTGCGCCTCGTCGCCGCGTGGGTCTGGGTGCTGCTGCTCGCGGGTCGGCACGTGTCCTCGGTCTTCGAGAACCAGAGCCACGACCTTTTCATCTGCGCGTTCGCGGCTGCGACGGCGGCGAGCCTGTGTCGTCGAGGCCACGCGGGCTCGCTCGGCGCGGGCCTGGCCGCGGGCGCGGGCGCCGCGTTCAAGGCAACGCCGCTGCTGTTCCTCGAGTTGTTCGTAGTCGCGCGCTCATGGGCGGCGATCGGTGGGCTCCTCTGCTCCGTCGTGCTCCTGTCGTTGCTGCCGGACTGGATCTTCCCGCGCGACGACGGCGCGTCGTGGGTCGTGCGCTGGTTCGACGTGTTCCTGCGCGGCATGGAAGTCGGCGGCGCCGCGAGCACGGAAGGCGCGTGGATCAGCCACAGCTTCCTGAACCAAGGCCTCGCCGGGACGTTGACGCGGTTGTTCTCGCCCGCGGAGCAGGTGACGGTGTTCGTGCGCCCCGACGCGATGGTCGCGCACCTGCCGCAGATCGCGTTGAAGACGCTGCAGCGCGTGGCCCAAGTCGTCGTGCTCGTCGTGATCGCCGTCGGAGCGCTGCGTCTGCGCGCGGCGCGCGATGCGGCCGACCCGGACTCCGCGTGGCGCCGCGCTGCGCTCGGCGCGTGCGGGCTCGTCGTCTGCGGCATGGTCTTGCTGTCGCCGCAGAGCAGCAAGCAGCACTTCTGCGTGCTGCTGTTGCCCTCGATGTACTGCGCCGACCGGTTGCTGCGTTCGCGCCGCGATCCGCTGCTGTTCGGGCTGCTCGTCGCGAGCGCGCTGCTCGCTTCCGCGACCTCGAAGGGCGTGCTCGGCAAGCAGCTCGGCAACCTCGTGCTCGCATGGGGCTCGGTCACATGGAGCACCGTCCTGCTCATGCTGGCGACGCTGCGCGCGATGCGCGTCGAGCGCAGCGAGGCGGCCTGAAGACCTGACGACTCGAGCGGGGGCCGCTGTCGCGCCGGCTTCAGCCGAGCAGCGACCTGCCGTGCAGGACGAACAGGACGACGGCGAGATAGCAGACGCCCGAGACCGCGAGCGGGGGATCGCGGAACAGCAGCTTCGACGGGTCGCCGCCTTCGCTGCGCCGGTAGACGAGGAACAGGTAGCGGAACACGCCGTAGGTGACGAACGGCACCGTGTACATCAGCGCGTCGGTGCGATGGCGCGCGATCGTCTCGGGGCTCACGGTGTAGAGCGCGTAGGTCAGGATGCTCAGCGCCGCGAGCGGCCCGATCAGCATGCCGAGCAGCGACTCGGTGTAGTCGCGCATCGTCGCGCGCGTCTGGCCACCGGCCTCCGACTGGCGGCCGAGCTCCTCGAACCGTTTGCAGAACGCGAGGAACAGCGCGAAGAAGAACGTGCAGAGCAGGATCCAGTGCGAGGCCTCGACTGCGATCGCCGCGGCGCCGGCCTTGACCCGGATGCCGAAGCCGATCGCGATGCACATGCAGTCGAGCACCACGACGCGCTTCCACCAGAACGAATAGAGCAGGTTGAGGACGAGGTAGCCGAACGGCCACCACGCGAATACGCCGGAGGCCGGGGACAGGCCCGGGAATGCGAAGCGCGCGACTCCCGCATCGGCATGCAGCGCGAGCGCCGTGGCGCCGCCCCACGCGAACGCCAGCAGCGCGAGCGCTGCGGGCATCGGCAGCGCGCCCGACGCGATCGGCCGCAACCGCTTCTTCGGGTGCAGGCGGTCTGCGTCGCGGTCGACGATGTCGTTGAGCACGTAGACGCCGCTTGCCGCGAGGCAGAAGACGGCGAATGCGAGCGCGCCTTGGAGCCAGGCGCCCGCGGCGAGCAGGCGCGGCGCGTCGTCCTGGCCGCCGATCGGTGTGAAGAAGAGGAGCGGCGCGAGGACCAGCAGGTTCTTGACCCACTGGTGTGGACGCAGCGCCTTCAGCCCGTGCAGCAGCATGGCGGCGGATCATCGGTTCGCGCTGCGCGAAGGCAAGTTCGCGTCGTTTCGCAGATGAGCTCATTCCGCTAACGTGCTCCGCTTCGAACGCATGAAGCACGACCGAACCAAGGGCCTCGACGGCCTGTTCCGCCCACGCTCCGTCGCGGTTGTCGGCGCCAGCCGGCGCGCGGGTTCGATCGGGCGGCAGGTCGTGGCCAACCTGATTCGCGGCGGCTTCACCGGCCCGGTCTACCCGGTGAACCCGAAGGCCGAAGTCGTGTTGTCGGTGCCTGCGTATCGCTCGGTCACCGCGATCCCCGGCCCCGTCGACCTGGCGGTGCTCGTCGTGCCGCCGGACGCCGTGCTGAAGGTCGCCGTCGAATGCGGCAAGAAGGGCGTGAAGGGCCTCGTCGTCATCACCGCGGGGTTCCGCGAAGTCGGCGGCGAGGGAATCGTCCGCGAGGAGAAGCTCGCGGCGATCAGCAAGCGCTACGGCATGCGCGTCATCGGCCCCAACTGCATGGGCATCGTCAATGCCGAGCAGGCCTACGCGCTCGACGCGAGCTTCTCGGCGACGTTGCCGCGCGCGGGAGCCGTTGCGATGGTCTCGCAGTCCGGCGCACTCGGCGAAGCGATCCTCGCCGATGCCGCGCAAGCCGGGCTCGGCGTCGCGATGTTCGCGTCGGTCGGCAATCGCGTCGACGTGACCGCCGCCGATCTGCTCGCCTACTGGGAAGACGATCCGCAGGTGCGCGTGATCCTGCTCTACCTCGAGACCGTCGGCGAGCCGCACGAGTTCGTCGAAGTCGCGCGCCGCGTTTCCCGCAAGAAGCCGATCATCGCGGTGAAGTCGGGGCGCAGCGACGCAGGCGCGCTCGCCGCGTCGTCGCACACGGGCTCGGTCGCAGGCGCCGACGTCGCCGCCGACACGATGCTCGCGCAGTGCGGCGTGCTTCGCGTCGACAACTTCCGCGACATGTTCGCGCTGGCGCAGGCGCTGCTCGACCAGCCGTTGCCGAAGGGGCCGCGCATGGCCGTCGTGACGAATGCGGGCGGGCCCGGCATCCTCGCGACCGACGCGATCGCGGGCCTCGGCATGGAGGTCGCGCCGTTGCTGCCCGCCACCGAGAAGGCGCTGCGCAAGGTCCTTCCGGTCGAAGCCTCGGTGCGCAACCCGGTCGACCTGATCGCGTCTGCGGATGCCGCGCGCTACCGCGCCGCGCTCGAACTCGTCGTCGCGGACGCGAGCGTCGAAGGCATCGTCGTGCTGTTCGTGTCGCCGGTGATGATCGATGCGGCTGCGGTCGCGCAAGCCATCGTCGACGAGACGCGCGGCTGCGGCCGTCCGGTGCTCGCCTGCGTGATGGGGCGCCAACGCGGCGACGAAGCGCAGCGCATCCTGCGCGACGCCGGCATCCCCGTGTTCCGGTATCCGGAGGACGCGGCGACCACGTTGCGCCAGATGCTGCGGCGCACGCGCTGGCTCGAACGCCGTCCGCAGCGCGTTCCCGAACTGCGGGTCGATCGCGAAGCCGCGCGACGCATCCTGCGCAAGAAGGGCCGCGGCTCGGGCTGGCTCGCGAGCGCCGAGGTCGAAGCGGTGTTGGCGGCCTACGGCATCCCGTTCCCCGCGTCGCGCCGTGTGCGCACGCCGGGCGAGGCGGTGGCCGCCGCGCACGAACTCGGCTGGCCGGTCGTGCTCAAGGCCGAGGCGGCCGAGTTGCTGCACAAGAGCGAGCACCGCGCCGTGCGCGTCGGCCTCAAGAACGGCGACGAGGTCTTCGCTGCCGCTGCGGACATGCTCGCGCGGCTGCAGGGCGCCTTCCCCGACGTGCGGCTGCAGGTGCAGGCGCAGGCCCAAGGGCACCGCGAGGTGTTGATCGGCATGACGCGCGACCTTCGCTACGGCCCGCTGTTCGCGGCCGGGCTCGGCGGCGTGCAAGTCGAGGTGATGCGCGACGTGTCGATCCGCGTCGGCCCGCTCGACGGCAAGGACCCGCAGGAGATGTTCGAGCGCCTGAAGGGAGCGCCGCTGCTCGCGTCGTTCCGCGGCGCGCCGCCAGCCGACGTCGCGGCCGCCTGCGACGCGTTGCTTCGCATCCAGCGGCTCGTCGTGGACTTCCCCGAGATCGCCGAGGTCGAGGTCAATCCGTTCATCCTTGCCGAGAAGGGCAAGCGCAGCGTTGCCGTCGACGGCCGCATGCGCGTGGAGCACGCATGAGCAATCCGAGCCAGGAATTGCGGTTCTCGTTGGTGGTCCCGATCTACAACGAGTCCGAGAACGTCGCCAACCTGCTCGCCGAGGTCGAGCAGGTGCTCGTTCCGCACGGCCCGTTCGAGGCGTTGCTCGTCGACGACGGCTCCACCGACGACAGCCGCGCGCGGATGCAGCAGTGGAAGAAGGACCGCAACGCGACGTGGTTGCGGATCGTGCAGCTCGAGAAGAACTGCGGCCAGAGCGGCGCGGTGATGGCGGGCGTCGAGCAGGCGCGCGCGCCGATCGTCGTCACGCTCGACGGCGACATGCAGAACGACCCGCGCGACCTGCCCGACATGGTCGCGATGGTGGAGCGCAAGGAGGCCGACGCGGTCGTCGGCGTCCGCCGCAAGCGCCAGGACACGTGGACGCGGCGCATGAGCTCGCGCATCGGCAACGGCGTGCGCAACTGGGTGACCGGCGACAAGGTCACGGACGCCGCGTGCGGCATCAAGGCGATCCGGCGCGAGTTCTTCCTGCGCGCGCCGCACTTCGTCGGCATGCATCGCTTCATGGCGACGCTCGTGCGCTACCAGGGCGGCAAGGTCGTCGAACGCGACGTGAACCACCGTCCGCGCGCCGCCGGCGTGGCCAAGTACGGCATCGGCAACCGCGCGCTGCGCGGCTTGCGCGACTGCTTCGCCGTCAGCTGGCTGCGCACGCGCATCCTGCGCCACAAGGTCCGGGAGGTCTCGTGAGCACGGTGCGCGCAGCGGCGCTGCTGTTCTTCGTCGTCGCCCTCGCCAGCGTGCCGCAGGGTCTGCTGCCGGACTGGACGGGCACCGAAGGGCGCCGCGTGCAGATCGCGCTGGAGATGCTGCAGTCCGGCGACTTCGTCGTGCCGACGCTGTTCTTCGAGCCGACGTTCGCGAAGCCGCCGCTGCACTACTGGATCCTCACGGCTGCGCGCACCTGGCTCGGCGACTCGCATCTCGCCATGCGCATCCCGTCGATGCTGGCAGTGTGGATGCTCGCGACGCTCGCCTTTTCGTTGCTGCGCCGCGCGTTCTCGGAGCCGGCGGGTTGGATCGGATCCTTGGGCGTCGCGACTGCGCCACTCGTGGTGCACTCGTTCCACACGGCCGAGATCGACCCGATCTTCGCGTGCCTGACCGCGGCTTCGCTGTGGATGCTCGCGTTCGGCGCAGCGAAGGAGAAGTCGGCTGCGATGCTCGCCGCCGGCGTGCTCGGGGCCGGCGCGTTGATGTCGAAGGGCGCGCCGTACCTGCTGTTCGCCGCCGGCGCCTGGCTCGTGTGGCTGCGCCATCGCCGCATGCGCGGAGCTCTCGTCTACTTCCTGCCGCTCGTCGCGCTGCCGACGATCTGGGTCTGGATGCTCATGTACGCCACGCCCGCCAGCGCGGAGGCTGCGGACGTAGCGGGCCGCGAGACCGTCGGAAGGCTCTCCAGCTACGAATGGAAGCACCTGCTCGAACTGCCTGGCTACTTCCTCAAGGCGGCGGCCATCCAGGCGCCGTTCGTGTTCTGGTGCTTCTGGGAACATCGCGGCAAGCGCGACGCGCGCATGGGCGCGGACGACCTCATGCTGCGCATGTGCAGCGGTGCGGCGATCGTCGCCGTGCTGCTGCTGGCCGTCTTCCCGAGCAGGCCCACGCGCTACCTCCTGCCGAACGTGCCGTTGTTCACGTTCGCCGTCGCGCCCGCGGTTGCGCACTACGCGCTGCACGCCGGACGCATCGGCGCATCGGGCGCGTTCATCCTGCGAGCGCTCTCGGTGCTCGGCGCGTTGATGCTCTGCGCGTTGCCGTGGGTTCCTGCACCGATGCCTTCGCGCACGCCGGTGTTCGCGCTCGCGCTCGCGCTCGCTCCGTTGCTCGTGCGGACGCCGCGCGCGCTCGTGGCGATGTGCCTCTGGCTACCGTTGCTCGCCAACTGGACCGTGCTCGCGGATTGGCGCGAACGCTGGCTCGACGGCCCGCGCGCGGTGGAACCCTATGCCGGCCTGTTCGCCACCGAGCTGCGCCGCATGGGCGCAGGCCCCGACACGATCGAAGGCTACGGGCACGTGCACGCGGGCATCTTGCTCGGCGCCGACCTGTTGCCCGTGGGACAGGAGGAGCCGCGTCGTCCTCCGACGAAGCGCTTCGTGGTGTCGGAGAACACCGGCGTCCGTCGCCTCGGTGACGACTACGAGACGCGGTTGCTGCTGCGCGCCGGCAACGTCGAGTTCTTCGTCGACGAGAAGATCGAGAAGCGATGAAGCGAGTCCTCCTCGTCCGGCTGTCGGCGATGGGGGACGTCGTCCAGTCGCTCGGCGCGGTTCGCGCGCTGCACGAAGCGCGGCCGGACCTCGAGCTGCACTTCGTCACGCAGACGGAGAACGCGCCGCTGCTGGAACGCATGCCGTTCCTGGCGAGCGTCGTGATGCAGCAGCGGAAGGGGTCGTTCGGCCTGCTGCGCAGCGTGTATTCGCGGATCCGGAAGTTGCGCTGCGATGTCGCGCTCGACCTCCAGGGCAACTGGAAGAGCGCCGCGTGCGCGTTCCTGTCCGGCGCTCCGGTCCGCATCGGCGCAGCGGGCCCATGGCGGCAGGAGCCACTGAGTCGGTTCTTGCTCACGCAGCGGGTCGCCGTCGACGGGCCGCGGCACCCGGCCCTCGTCGCGCTCTCGGTGGTGCGCGCGCTGGCGCCGGCGGCGCGCGCGCTGCCTCCGCGACTGGACTCGAGCGAGGATGAGATCGCGGCCGCCTCTGCGTCGGTGCGGGCCGCGGGCGTGGACCCGGACAAGCCGTTCGTTGCGGTGTTGTTGGGGCGGCCGGGCGACCCGCGCAGCCTGCAGCGCGACGCGGCGCTCGAGGCGATGACGCGAGGAATGCCCGCGCTCGCGGTGCTCGGGCCGCAGCGCGACGGGATCGTCGTGCCGGAGGGCATGCCCGTCCTCCAGCAGCAGCGTGGGCAACTCCGGCTGTTGGTCGCGCTCGGCGAAGTGTTGCGGCGCTCGGGTGGCGAGGCGTTGGGAGCGGACCAAGGGCCTTCCCACGTGGTGGCGGCGACCGGCGCGCGCGTATCCGTGTTGTTCGGGCCCCAGGATCCGATGCGCACGGCGCCGCCGCTCGCTCGCATCCTGCAGCGAACGGATCCGCCGGCGTGCATGCCGTGCCGTTCGATGCGGTGCACGCATGCGGACGGGCCGGTGTGCATGGCGTTCACCGAACGCGACGGCCGCGTGTGTCCGTCGCCGAAGTGGCTCGAGAGCGACGCCTAGGCGGCGTTGCGCGGAGGTCTGGCGCCGCGCCGCCGGTGTCGGCTTGGGCGCGGCAGTCCGTGACTGCTGCGGCTCGCTTGGCGAGGAATCGTCTGGTAGGCGCCGACTGCGCGTATCGGCGAGTGGGTCGAGTTGGCTCTGGTTTGTCGACTCGAGCGGAAGGCGCGGCGTTGCGGCTGGTTCGGGTGGTCGACGATGCGATCGCGTTGGCGTTGCGGTCCCTGCGCACGCGGATGCATCGAGCGTTCGTGCTTGCTGCGGCCTGGTGTTCCCATTCGAGGCTTCCGATCGGAGTGCAGCCAACGCAGCATCGACGGGTGGTCGCGGCGCGTGCGCTCGCTAGGATCCGCCGCATGTCCTCGGGCACACCCAAGAACGACGCTTCGATCCTCGACACGTTTCCCAACCCCCGCGCCGGCCGCGACTACGAGATCCGGTTCGAGTGCCCGGAGTTCACGTGCCTGTGCCCGAAGACGGGTCAGCCGGACTTCGCGACCTTCCGCATCCGCTACACGCCCGGCGACCTCTGCGTGGAGCTCAAGTCGCTCAAGCTCTACCTGTGGAGCTACCGCGACGTCGGTGGGTTCCACGAGGCGGTCACGAACCGTGTGTTCGACGATCTCGTCGGTCTGCTGAATCCGCGCTGGATGGAGGTCGAGGCCGAGTTCAAGGTGCGCGGCGGCATCTACACGACCGTGGTCTGCAGGCACGGCAGCCGCGCCTGAGGGCGCGGTGGCGTGGTCGGGGGGCTCGGAGGGCCTCGCAAGGGGCGTGGAGGGGGTGATGGCACCCCAGAACCGGGGGGCGTGAGGCGGAAAACCGCCCGCCCACTCGCTCCGGAAGCCGGAATGTGTCGCGGCGGAGAAAAGTCCCACGCGATGGAACTTGCTTCCCTGGAACAGGTTGTGGCGCTCTGAGGGCCGTGGATGCGAACTTCGGCAGACTTTTTCTGGTCCTAGGCTTGACGGCGTTCGACAACTCGCTACCTTCCCCCGCCCCGCTGAGAGGCCGAACGGCCAGGAAGCGGACGATCTTTGGCATTCTGG